>ENA-OSEO01000335-OSEO01000335.1-sediment-metagenome-genome-assembly--contig:-NODE-335-length-128027-cov-15.754725_pt1 | contig 128027 bp, 124 predicted proteins | sample MGYA00237883_ERZ534232 | MGnify/ENA metagenome assembly ERZ534232
TTCGGCAATGTCGAAGAGGCCTTCAAGCAGTGCGACCTCATCCGGACGGACAAATTCGTCAACAAACGTCAGGACCCTGCCTTCATCGAACCCCACGGCTGTCTGGCGTTCTTTGATCCCCTGATGGGAGAACTCACCCTGCACACCTCCACCCAGACACCGCACTATGTGCAGCGCACCACGGCCATGGTGCTCCGTCTCCCCATCGGAAAGGTGCGCGTGATCAAACCATACGTGGGCGGCGGCTTCGGGCCCAAGGCCGAGGCCATCCCCCTCGAGATGGCGGCATCCCTCATGTCCATGAAGACGGGCAAGCCAGTCAAGATGAACTATTCCCGGGAACAGGTCTTTCTGCACTCCCGCGCCCGGCATCAGTTCTTCCACGAATTGACCACCGGGGTGAAGAAGGACGGAACCCTGATGGCTCTGACAAACAAGTGCTACCTGGAAGGGGGCGCTTACACCAGTTTCGGGATCGCCACGGTCTACTACGCCGGATCCCTCCTTGGCGGCCCCTACAAGCTGCCCAACATGAAGTATGACGGCTATCGGATCTACACGAACAAGCCGACATGCGGGGCCCAGCGCGGACACGGCGGCGTGGCGGCGCGGGCGGCCTGGGAGCAGCAGCTGGACGCCATCGCCCAGGAGCTGGGCATCGACCCGGTCGATTTCCGCCTGAAGAACATGATGGAACGCGGAGACACCACCTGCAACGACCTCAACATGAGCAGCCTCGGCATGAAGGAATGCATCGAGGCCGTGAAGAACGGCTCGGACTGGAACGCCAAGAAGGGCAAGCTCCCCCCCGGCAAGGGAATCGGGATCGCCTGCGGATTCTTCGTTTCGGGCGCCGGGTATCCGATCTACCGATCGGACACCTACCATTCGACCGCGGTCCTGAAGCTGCGGGAAGACGGTGGCACGGCGGATCTCCTGACAGCCTCCGCCGAGATCGGGCAGGGCTCCGATACGACGATGGGCATGATCGCGGCCGAGGCCCTGGGGGTGAGGCTGGAAGACATCAAGGTCTCCTCAGGGAGCACGGACTACGGCGTGGACCTTGGCGCCTATTCGAGCCGCCAGACCCTGATGAGCGGGCACGCGGCCAAAGAGGCGGCCGAGGACGTCAAGCGACAGGTCCTGGAAGTCGTCTCCGAGATCCTCGGCGTCCCCATGGACGAGATGGACATCAAAGACGGCCTGATCCAGTTCAAGAAGGACGTCGATTTCAGCGGCCTGCGTACGGCATACATCAAAGAGCATAGGGGCTGGACCGATCCCCCCACCGGAGACAAACTCACCTTCAGAGAAGCCGCCCGCATGGCCTACCTCGCCAGAGGCAGCATCGTCGGAACCGGGAAGTACAAGCCACCGGCACTGGGCGGAAAATTCAAGGGGGCGGCCGTCGGGACCTCTCCAGCCTATGGCTGCTCCGCCCAGGTCGTGGAGGTGACGGTCGACCTCGAAACCGGCCGTGTCAAGGTGGACCAGATGACGGACGCCCACGACTGCGGTCTGGCGATCAACGTGACCTCCGTCGAGGGACAGATGCAGGGATCGCTCTCCATGGGGCTCGGTGAGGCCCTCTACGAAGAGGTGAAGATCGACGCCAAGGGACGAGTGCTCAACGCCAATCTTGGCGAGTACAAGATCGCAACGGCCCTGGACATGCCCAACGTCAACACCATCGTGGTGGAAACCGGCGAACCGAATGGTCCCTTCGGGGCCAAGGAGGTCGGGGAAGGGGCCATCATGCCCACGATCCCGGCCATCCTGAACGCGGTACACGACGCCATCGGCGTTCGGATCGACGAGCTTCCGCTCACACCGGAAAGGGTCTTCATGGCCATCCAAAAGGCCAAGGGGAAGTAGTCAAGGGGTGACCCGCTTCCCGCCGGAATGCGCGGGCGGCGGGTCGAGGCAACACCGGGCATTCAACCAAATAGAGGGGGGAACATCATGGCAGCACCGATCCAATTTCCATTTGCAGATGAAATCGAATTGCCACCCGAAATGGAGGGATGGGAGGAAATGTACGCGCCCCAGCGTCTTTTCAGCAAGGACCGGGAGGCCTGGGAAAAGCGGCATTTCTGGTATCACGACAAGATCCACGCCGCCGATCCGCTCTACCCGCTGGACGACATCTTCCAGGAGGCCTGGCAGATCGCGCTGTCCCAGTACAACACCAGGGTCTTCTGTATCCCTCCGGCCCAAGGCGTCGCCCAGCGTATTTTGGGGTGCTACATGTACATCAGCGCCGTCGAATCGCCCCCGGGGGACGTCATCCAGAAGAAGGCCGAACTTTTCGGGAAGCGGGTTCCCTACACCTTTGATAACTACGCCCGGCAGTGGGAAGAGTGGCTCGAGAAATTCCACAAACTCGGCCATGACATGGAGGCCATTCACATCCCGAAAGAGCTGTATGAATTCGCGCCCGATGACGAGGTCATTCCTTCGCCCAAAGGATTTACCGAAGCCAATGTTCTCATGGAGAATTTCAACGACATCGTCAATCTCATCATCCGGGCCTGGCAGTATCACTTCCAGTATCTCAACCTGGCCTACCTGGCCTACCTGATGTTCGTGGACACCTGCCGGAAGCTTTTTCCCGGGATCAAGGAAGGCACGATCGGCAAGATGGTCGCCGGGGCGGACGTCTCCATGTTCCGGCCGGAGGAAGAACTCTGCCGCTTGAGCCGGCTGGCCATGAGCCACCGCTCCGTCGCCGAGGTCTTGAAGCAGAAGGGCACCGCCGAGGAGAAGATGAACATCCTCAGGACCACGCCCGAAGGAAAGGCCTGGATCGAGGAGATGGACAAGATCAAGAACCCGTGGTTCTATGTCTCGAACGGCAGCGGCTGGTTCCACTACGAGGGGAGTTGGATCAACACGATGGACCTCCCCTTCAGCTACATGCAGAGCTATGTCGAACGTCTCGAGAAAGGCGAGACGATCGAACGTAAGTTCGATGCCATCTCCGAAGAAAGAGAGCGCATCGTCGCCGAATACAAGGCCCTCATCCGGTCCGAGGACGACCGCAAGACCTTCGAGGACGCGCACCGGGTCGTCCGCGCGATCTACCGCTATGCAGAGGACCACCTCTTCTGGGTCGAGCACTGGCTCCACACGATCTGGTTTGAACGGATCAACCAGTTCGGCAAGATCCTCACCAAGCACGGGGTCCTCGCCGAACCCGAAGACATCTACCTCTTCAACCGGTTCGAGGTCCCCATGCTCCTGGAGGACCTGGCCACCGCGTGGGCCCTCGGCGTAGGCGTTCCCACCAGAGGCGCCTTCTGGCAGGCGAAGGCCGAGAAACGGAAGAAGATTCTCGATGCGGCGGCGAAGTGGAATCCCTCTCCTGCCATCGGGGTACCGCCCGAAGAGATCGCCGAACCCTTCACCCTTATGCTCTGGGGCGTCACGACCGATCTGGTGCAGGAGTGGTTGAAGGGCGCGGGGATGGAAGTCGGAGATCTGGATGAGATCACCGGGTTCCCCTCATCCGCCGGCGTGGCAGAAGGACCCGCCCGCGTGCTCAAAATGCTGGCGGACGTCGCCAAACTGGAGCCCGGCGAGATCATGGTCGCGCCGACGACCAACCCGTCCTGGGCCCCTGTCTTTACCAAGATCCAGGCCGCCGTAACGGATATCGGCGGTCTCACCTCGCACGCGGCCATCGTTTCGCGGGAATACGGTCTGCCTTCCGTGACCGGAACCGGGGTCGCGACCCAGGTCATCAAGACCGGCGATATCATCCGCGTGGATGGAAGCACCGGCAAGGTGACCATCGTTAAACGCGCTTAATTCTTTACCCCTCTCCGCCGGAGACCGAGGAACTCGCACCTCGATGCCCGGCGGGGAGGCGCTGCATCGCAGCAACACAGAGGAGGATGAAGAAGATGCCGGACCAATGGATTTACTGGCTGAGCGAATTGTCGAAGGAACATAATGACATCGTGGGCAAAAAATGTGCGAATCTCGGAGAGCTGACGCAGGCCGGATTCCACGTCCCGCCCGGCTTCGCGCTGAGCGTCGTCGCCTACGACCGGTTCATGAAGGAGACCGAAGCAACCGACCGCGTTCTGAAAATCCTTGCAAATTTGAAGGCCGATGCCGAGAGTGTGGCCGACACGGAGAAATTCGACATCATCTCCAAAGAGGTCCGTAGCGCGGTCGAATCGGTCCCTCTCCCGCCCGACATGGACAAGACCATCCGCGAGTACTACGCTGAACTCTGCCGGCAGACCGGCAAGGAAAACCTTTTTGTCGCCACACGCTCGGCGGGTCCGGTCAGCCATCCTGGGCAGTACGAAACCTTTCTGAACGTAAGCGGCGCGGACGATGTCGTCAAATACGTGCGCAGCGTCTGGGCGAGCACCTTCAACACCCGCTCCATCATTGCCCGCGCGCGCCTGGGGCTCAAACTGGAATACGACCCGATCGGGGTGGCCGTCCTCACGATGGTCGACGCGAAGGCTGCCGGTGTCATGTTCAGCCTCAACCCCATCAACGGCGACGAGTCGAAGGTCTCCATGGAGGCCGGCTTCGGCTTCGGCGAGGCGGTGGTCTCGGGCAACGTCAATCCGGACCGGTATCTTGTCGATAAGATCACCTTGGAAATCGACGAAAGGGTCGTCTCCGACAAGGGAAGCGAATTCGCGTACAACCCCGAAACCCGGCAGATGGAGTACAAGGAGTTGCCCCTCGACCGAAAACAGCAGCCCTGCCTGGAAGACCAGGAGATCATCGAGCTGGCGCGCATCGCCAAAAAGGTCGAGGGCCATTTCGGCGTTCCCCAGGATATCGAATTTGCCATCTCCGGGAGCCTGCCCTTCCCCGAGTCCATCTATCTCGTGCAGGCCCGGCCCGAGAGCGCCTGGGGCAAAAAGAAGAAAGAGTCCGTCCTGGGCAAGAAGACGGGTTTTGAGTTGTTGTTCGAAAAAGCGACCACGCCCATCAAGCTGAAGCTCGACTAAGGAGATTTTACAATGACCGAAAGCAGTCTGTTGAAGGGGAAAAGAATCCTGGTGGTGGATGACGAACAGGATATCCTCGATGTGTTGACAGAACATTTGAGCATGTGCCAGGTCGTCACCGCCTCCACGTACGAGGAGGCGAAACGCCTGCTCGAGTCGCGGCGTTTCGATGTAGCCGTCCTGGATATCATGGGCGTCAGGGGGTATGACCTTCTCGAGATCGCCAACCAGCACGATATTCCAGCCCTCATGTTGACGGCCCACGCCTTTACGCCGGACAACGTCATCAAATCCGTCAAGGAAGGGGCGGCGGCTTATGTTCCGAAGGAAGAGATCTCGCGGATCGAGGATTTTCTGAACGACATCCTGATCGCTCGCGCCAAGGGCGAGAGCCCCTTGGTCGCATGGCAGAAAAGGCTTCCCCGATCGTATTTCCAGATGCGGTTCGGAGCCGCATGGGAAATGGCCGACAGGGAGTTTTTGGATACACTCCGGACCGCCATCCAAAGCAGGTCCAGGGCTCAGAAAAAGCAGGAGTGAGAAGCGATCGGGACTATTCCGCGTCCCTCCGCTTCCTGAAAGACCGGTGGCCGGTTTCATCGAGGGGATTCCCATACTTGCTCTGGCCACCGCTTTTATGCTAAAAGAGGCATCAGTGCAGGGTTCGTTCTGCGCACCTTCATCCCGAAAGCCTGACCTAAAGCGCCTGTCTGAAACCATTTTTTCGCCGCCTTCCTGAACCGAGAGGTTGCATCATGGTCGACTATCCAATTTATTGGAATCCAGTGATCGAGACCCTGCCAAGGGAAAAACTCAGGGCGCTTCAGCTGAAAAAGTTCAAGCGGATCTTTGCCTGGACCTATGACCATTCCCGGTTTCACCGCGCGCTCTACGATCAGGCGGGTGTCCGCCCGGAGGATATCCGTACGTTCGAGGACATCCGCGCCGTGCCGAAGGTGGAAAAATCCATGATGCGCGACATCCAGCGGAAAGATCCTTTCCCTTACGGGGACGCCCTCTGCGTGCCGCTGGAGGAGGTGACCGAGTTTCGCCAGACGAGCGGCACGACCGGTCAACCGGTGTACCAGCCGGATACGTGGCAGGACTGGGAATGGTGGGCCGAGTGCTGGTCCTGCATCCTCTGGGCCCAGGGGTACCGCCCGTCTGATCGGGTCTTCCTGCCCTTCGGGTACAATATCTTCGTCGCCTTCTGGGCGGGGCATTACGCCGCCGAAAAGATCGGCTGCGAGGTCGTGCCGGGCGGAATTCTCGACACCAAGGCACGCATCCTCAAGATACAGGAACTGAGGGCCACGGCCATGATGGCCACGCCCACCTATGTGCTCGGGATGGCGGACACCGCCCGCAAGATGGGAATCGACCCCGCTGCGCTGACGATTCGCAGGATCACTTGCGCCGGAGAACCCGGCGCCGGGATCCCTTCCACCAAAAAGCGCATGCAGGATGCCTGGGGCGCCAAGGTCTTCGATCATGCCGGCGCGACGGAAATCGGGGCCTGGTCCTTCGAGTGCGCGGAGCAGCCCTTCGGGATGCACGTCAATGAAGGCATGTTCCTGGTCGAGATCGAAGACATCGACACGGGGGAGATCATCGAAGAACCCGGCCGCCGGGGCAAGATGGTCATCACCGCCTTCGACCGCCAGGCCCAGCCTTGCGTCCGTTTCGATTCCAAAGATGTGATCGAATGGGATTCGGAGCCCTGCCGCTGCGGCCGGACCTTCCGCCTCATCAAGGGCGGGGTGGTCGGCCGCGCCGATGATATCACCAAGGTCAAGGGCGTGCTGCTCGCTCCTTCCGCCATCGAAGAGGTCGTGCGGAGCATCGAGGGGCTCGGGGACGAATACGAGGTCATCGTCGACAAGGTCGGAGATTCGGACCGGATCACCCTCAAGGTCGAGGTGCTGCCGGAGGCCCGCGGGAACCGGAAGGCCGTCGAGGCCGCCCTGGTCGATCAGCTGCGGCTGAAGACCAACCTGCGCTATGACCTCGAGTTCAATGATTACGGTCGCCTGCCCCGTTACGAGGTCAAGGCCAAACGGTTCAAGGACCTGCGAAAGGACCATTGACAGGAAAGGAGAAGGCCGGCGATGGTAGATGAGGCTCAATTCAGAAAAATGGCCGAGATGATCTCCAGCATGCGAAAAACAGCCGAAGGCCTCCATGGAATGGCGGACACCTTTCCGGCCGTCAAACGCAACACCGCGCGCATGCTGGCATCGCTGAAGATGCTGGAAATCAATGTTTGTGACCTGGACGAACTCCGGGTGGAGGGGTGAAGGAGTAGGCAACATGTCGGATCTCATGAAGATCTTGAAGGAGAGACGCAGCATTCGCCGCTACGAGAACAAGCCTGTGTCCGACGACGCGCTCGAGGCCGTCCTGGAAGCGGTCCAATGGTCTCCGTCGTGGGCCAACACCCAGTGCTGGGAGATCGTCGTCGTAAAAGACCCGGCGCAGAAGGAAAGGCTTCAGGCGGCCGTCCCTGCGACCAATCCCGCCAGCAAGGCTGTGGTGGAGGCCCCCGTCGTCCTGGCGGTCTGCGGTGTGCTGCAGCGTTCGGGCTATTACAAAGGCGAGGTCACCACGAAGTTCGGCGACTGGTTCATGTTCGATCTGGGTATCGTCACGCAGAGCATTTGCCTTGCGGCCCGTGATCAGGGCCTCGGAACGGTCATCACCGGGCTCTTCGACCATGCCAAGGCTGCGGAGGTTCTGGCCGTTCCGAAGGGCTGCGAACTCGTGGCCCTGATCCCCCTCGGCTACGCCGCCAAGGAATCGTCCGCGCCGAAGCGCCGTGAGATCACCGAATTCACGCATGACGACCGCTTTTAGGCGACGGCGCCCGGACGGACGACGCCCGTTTGGCGCAGAGAAACCCCTGCTGCAGCCTCCATCCGAAAGAGGCTTCCCTGCCGGTCTCGGCGTCGATCTGCACGTTTTGTTATGCAGCGATTCATAGGTCGCGCCCATACATAAATGATCTCCCCGTAGAACCCTGTTTCGGTGCAACCGCTTGATTTCCCTCCAACACCCCCAAGACCAGAGCCTGTGGACAGGAAAGAGCCGCAAACCTTGGAAAAGGTTGGCGGCTCTTTGTTCGGACGCATCGTTACCCTCGCGGGCGGCACTTCCCCGCAAATGGCCGGCGTAAACACTGCCCACGGGTTCTCCTGAACTCCGTTTCACACGGTGGCATTGCACCCTGTCGTCTGAATGCCCCCCCTCTTTCAAGGCGCGGATCCGCCGGTGCGCCGGGCGATCCGCGCGGCCATCCGTCTCAAAAGTTGAAAACCCGGTCCAATTCCTCATCCGGAACATCGAAGACATGGTTGTGGGGCGCGAGTTTCTCAAGCTTGAAAAACTCCGGCAGACGATCGTCGGCCGCCGTGAAACCCGCCCGGGTGTTGAACTCCCTTTCCATCTTGAGAACGCGGCTTCCCAGTGCATTGAAATCATCCACGGTCATCTCGATGCCGTATTTCGCACTGATCATGTCCGCCACAGCCACCATGGCGTCCGGGATGTCCATCACCGGGAAGGCCACAAAGAGGCAGAGACCGGCCGTGTCGATGGCCGCTGTCGTGATCTGCAGCCCCCTCGAAAGATCCACCTGGCCCGCTACGGACAGAGGGTCCACGTCGCCCCCCACTTTCATGATGTTGGTCGCGACCGCATAGCCGGCGGTGTGGTCCGCGCCCATCGGCGAGGTGGCGTAGGTGACGCCAACCCCTTTGACCGCCCTCGGGTCGTAGGCCGGCAGGGCCTGATTCTTGACGACCGGCACCCGGCGGACCCCGAAGACCTTGCCGACGGCCCCCGCCCCCGAACCGAGGATCCGACCGAGGGGCGTTCCCTTACCGATCTCCCCCAGAAGCTCCTCTGCACCGGCCACATCCCCGAAGGCCTTGATCCCGGCCTCCATGGCCACAGCCACCGCGTTGCCGGTCTCGATGGTGTCCAGACCGATGTCATCGCAGCCGCGGTCCATTCGCGCGATGGCGTCGAGATCATCGATCCCGCAGTTGGGCCCCCAGGCCCAGACGGTTTCATACTCCGGCCATTTGCTCACATAGTTCCCCTTCTCATCGAGATAAACCCCCGAGCAGCGGATGACACAGCCGGCCATGCACCCATGGGAGCAATCGCCCTTCCGGGCGGTCGTGACGCTGTTCAACGTCTCTCCCCCGACCTTTTCGGCCCCCTCGAAGCGCCCTGAGCTGAAATTGCGCGTCGGGAGCCCTCCGGCCTCGTTGATGATGTTGATCAGAATATCCGTCCCGAAGTTGGTCAGCCCCTGGCTGGTGACCGGGTGGGTCTGGAGGGCGTTCAGGAAACGCTTGGAGGCCTCCCGGAAGGCATCCTTGTCGACAAGCGGGGCGGCTTCCCCGCCGGCTGGGTCGATGACGATGGCCTTCAGTCCCTTGGAACCCATCACCGCCCCGAGACCGCCGCGGCCGGCATGCCGCGTCGGACGGCCGTCCCGGTCGGTAAAGGCGACCGAAGCGGCACCCAGCTTCCACTCGCCCGCCTGGCCGATGCTCACATATCCCACCCGGTCGCCATAGGTGCCTTTGAGCTTCTCGACCGAAGCATAGTTGCCCAGGCCCTTCAGATCATCAGCCGGCAGGAGTTCGCAGCGGTCCCTGGTCACATGGAGCTTGAAAAGCCTGCCATCCGTCGGCTGGCCCTCCACGACGATGGCGGCGATCCCCAGCCGCGCGAGGTAGCTTCCCGCCTGGCCGCCCGAATTGGCCTCCTTGATCGTGCCCGTCAGAGGGCTTTTCGCCCCGACCGATATCCGGCCTGAGTTGGCGCAGTTCGTTCCCCCCAGCAACCCGGGAGCGAAAATCAATTTGTTGAGAGGTCCGATGGGAGTACAGGTGGGTTCCACTTCGTTCAGTAAAAAGGCCGAAGTGAGACCGCGACCACCCAAACCTTCATAGGTTTTCGGCAACGGGTCCCGCTGGATGGAACCATCCGTCATATTCACTCTGATTACGTCCACCATGGCAGCCTCCTGTTGGGGTTCTCGGTTCGATACCTTTTAAGGATGGCACAAACCGAGATCGGCGGCAAGCCATTTTTTACTGATTTTTCAAGATGTTAAGTCATTTATGACATAAGCCTGTCCCCCGGACCCTTTTTCAGCACCAGCACGCACTGCGTCAGAGATGCGAGGATTCACCCCCAGACCTGAGGCATCCGGCTCGGCATGGAGGTTCAGCACCCCCCCGGCCGACAAGGGAACGCCCTCACCGGTGTCCACAAGACTGCCGCCAGGTTCTTTCATGCTCACGCCAAGGAACCGGGACCACGACGAAAGCGTGCTCCAGCGCGGACCGACAGCCCGCCAGACTGCCGGGTGGCCGCCTTCGCCTGCGGCCAGATCGATGCCCTTGATCGTCGAGGCCTCCCCATACGCCACATTCGCCCCGATAACCACGCAGAGCAGCAGAACCACCCATCCACCACGTCTCGAGCAAGATCCGTCGCTCCGCATAGACCTCCACAGGCTTCGCCCGCTGTCGTTGAAAATGTCCAGATGGACGACAAGCCGTCCTGCCGCGCCTCCGCCTGATGATCGACCCTGGCGCAGAGAACGAAACGGGCTGGGTGTGTTTTTATCCGGGCCGGCGCCTTCGCGACACCTTCGAATCCGGTTCGGAGTGCGCCGGTTGCCCCCTCCAGGATGAACGATCTCTGTATATAATCCTCGCCTGAAAAAATTGCAAAGAAAGCCTCTGCGCGCTCAGCACTAGATCGCTCAGCCTGCCGTTTCGCCCGAAAGACCCCGCCGTCTGCAGGGGAAAAAATCGTTTACGGATCGGCACTAATTATTTTGCAAAGCGCATAGGGCTATGATAAATATGAAAAAATGCAGAAGAACACGTGGGATGACCATTACGCGCGCCGCGCCCGGGACGAGAACTGGCTCGCGCGTTCGGTATACAAACTGCAGGAGATCGACCGCAGGTTCAGGATCATCAGAAAAGGGGACCGGATCCTCGATCTTGGTTGCTACCCGGGGTCCTGGTCGCAATACGCCCTAAGGACCACGGCGCCGCAAGGCCATGTGGCAGGCATTGACCTGAAAAAACCCGAACGCCTATCCGCTCTCAAATTTCAGTTCATCCAGGCCGATATCTTTTCCATCGACATCCAGACGCTGCAACAAAACCTCGGGCCGAGGGACGTAGTCCTCAGCGATCTCGCACCCCAGACGACAGGCGCTCCGGCAACCGATACAAGCCGGTCTTTGGCCCTCTCAGAGCAGGCCTTCAAGATTGCGGAGGCTGTGCTCGTAAGATCGGGACGGTTTGTTTGCAAGCTTTTCGAGGGCGGAGAAATCAAGGGCTTTCAGGCCTCGGTCGCCGGCCGTTTCGAGCGGGTGCGCCTGTTCAGGCCCCAGGCGACAAGAAAACGAAGCCGTGAAGTCTATCTTATCGGCATGGGTTTCACGTGTTAGCAGAAATGTCCAGCGGCACCGGTCAAGGCACCCCGGGCCGTCCGGACCCGAGCGCATGGCTCGGACCGGCATGAGCGCAACCATGAGACCGAGCCGGGACCTACCGGGACGGCTGCACAAAGCAAGCGTTGTAGATTGACCCCGAGAGAGGGCAACAGAGCCCTTGTCCGGCGAAAGCGAACAGTTGAATCAGTGGGGGGAGGCTATTTATGTCAGGCCATTCGAAGTGGAGTTCCATCAAGCACAAAAAAGGCGCAGCAGACGCCAAGCGCGGCAAGATCTTTACAAAGCTGATCAAGGAAATCACCGTCGCCGCCAGGATGGGGGGCGGAGACGCCGACGGCAATCCACGGCTGCGATCCGCCATCATCGCAGCCAAAGCGGAAAATATGCCCAAGGAGAACATTGAAAGGGCGATCAAGAAGGGTACCGGCGAAATCGAAGGGGTCTCCTACGATGAAATCACCTATGAGGGATACGGCCCCGGGGGCGTCGCCGTCCTCGTCGAATGCCTCACCGACAACCGCAACCGCACCGTAGCGGAGGTCAAGCATCTTTTCGAGCGCAACGGCGGGAGCCTCGGTGAACCAGGCTGCGTTGCCTGGACCTTCGAGAAAAAGGGATTGATCGCCGTCGACAAGAGCAAGGCCAATGAAGAGGCCCTGCTCGAAACCGCCCTCGAGGCCGGGGCGGAGGATGTCCGCGACGAAGAAGACCAGTTCGAGGTCATATCGGACCCCGGCGATTTCGAGGCCGTCAAGGAAGCGATCGACAAGGCCGAAGTGGAATATGAACTCGCGGAAATTACCATGATTCCGAAGAGCACCGTCAAGCTGGACGGAAAAAAGGCACAGCAGATGCTGAATCTGATGCAGGGCCTCGAAGACAACGATGACGTCAGCCACGTCTATGCCAACTTCGACATCTCGGACGACGTCCTGGAGGCCATGGATTAGATGATCGTGCTCGGCGTGGATCCCGGATCCAGGGTCACCGGATTCGGGCTGGTCGAAAAACGCGGGAACAGAATGGTCTGCGTGCACGCCGGGATCATCCGCCCCGAGAAAACGGTCTGCTTTCAAGAGAAGCTGCATCTTCTCTTCCAATCCCTGGTCGCTATCATACAGGAATTCCGGCCGAGCGAGATGGCCATCGAAGATATCTTCTACGCCAAGAACGTCAAGAGCGCCCTCAAGCTCGGGCACGCCAGGGGAGCCCTTCTGATCGCGGCGGCACACTGCGGTGTCGGTATTTTTGAATACACTCCGCTCGAAATCAAGAAATCCGTTGTGGGTTACGGCCGGGGGACGAAGGAACAGGTGCAGTACATGATGAAGATGATTCTCGGCATTCGCGGTGATCTTCACCTCGATGCGACCGATGCCCTGGCGGCAGCGGTTTGTCATTTGAACACTTCATCTTTCCGGGCCGCTGCCCATCATGCCGGCGGATATACCAGATGATCGCCTTTTTGCGCGGTATCCTTCTCAAGAAGAACACGCAGTCGCTCATCATTGACGTGAACGGTGTAGGCTACGAGGTTCTGGTGCCGCTTTCAACCCTTTACCATCTGGCCGATGAAGGGGAAGCCGTTGCGCTGCACATCCATACGCGCCTGCGGGACGACACCTTGCAGCTGTTCGGGTTCCAGACCGAAATCGAAAAGGAAATCTTCCTCATGCTGATCACGGTATCCGGTATCGGCCCCAGGCTGGCCGTCAACATCCTGTCGGGGATCGGCCCGCACGAACTGCTCGATGCCATCGCAGAAGGGAACGCGCCCAGCCTGCAGGCCATTCCCGGCATCGGCAAAAAAAGCTCCGAGCGGATCTCCCTGGAATTGAAGGACCGAGCCCTCAAAGCGCGCAACCGTCTGGGAGCAACCGTCGCCGAAACGCCCGGGACACCTGGGGAAAATCAGTTCCTGGACGATGCCCTCTCGGCGCTCCTGAACCTCGGTTATTCCCAGAAGGCCGCCAAAGAGGCCGTTGAAAGGGCCGGGACGGCCGTAACCAAACCCGATCTCGAAGCCGTCATCCGCGAGGCGCTGCGGCTCCTCGCCTAGTTGATGGTATATTGAAAGGTGCGGACATCGATGGTCGAATTCGATCCGCCATATGTCTTATGATGCGAATCGTCCGCCCCATTCCCGACAAATCTATCAGGATCGCCTGTGTAGACCGATGACCGAAAGAATCATCGACCCTCAACGCCAGCCGGAGGAAAGTCCGGCTGAACTCGGCCTGCGGCCGCGCAGCCTGGATGAATACATCGGTCAGGACGAGATGAAGCGCAACCTGCGCGTCTTCATTGAAGCAGCCAAAGGGCGGGCGGAGGCACTGGATCACGTCCTGTTCCACGGCAGCCCGGGCCTGGGGAAAACATCCCTCGCTCACATCATCGCGAACGAGCTCGGGGTCAACATCCGAAGCACGTCCGGCCCGGTCGTGGAAAAGGCCGGAGATCTCGCCGCCATCCTCACCAGCCTCGAGCCCCACGATGTCCTCTTTATCGACGAAATCCACCGCCTGAACCACGTGGTGGAGGAAATACTCTATCCCGCGATGGAGGATTATGAGCTCGATCTCATCATCGGACAGGGCCCGTCCGCCCGAACAATGAAGATCCCCCTGCCGCCATTCACCCTGGTAGGCGCCACGACCCGCGCGGGCCTTCTGACGCCGCCGCTGAGAGACCGGTTCGGCGTCATTCTGAGGCTCGATTTCTACAAGCCTGAGGATCTACACCGGATCATCATGCGCTCGGCCGCCATCCTGCAGATAGCGATCGAGGAAGAGGGGGCCCTCGAAATCGCGGGCCGTTCCCGCGGCACACCCCGGATCGCCAACCGCCTGCTGCGCAGGGTTCGTGATTTCGCTCAGGTGGAAGGGGGGGGAGTCGTTACCGGAAGACTGGCCGACAGCGCCCTCGACCTGCTCGAAGTCGACCATTGCGGCCTGGACAAGATGGACCGGACGATCCTGCTGACGATCATAGAGAAATTCGAAGGGGGACCGCTAGGACTCGAGAGCCTTTCAGCCGCGGTCAGCGAAGAAAAAGGGACATTGGAAGATGTGTATGAGCCCTTCCTCATCCAGGAAGGCTTCATCAAGCGGACACCCCGGGGCAGGGTCGCCACGGCCAGGGCCTATCGCCACCTCGGCCTCAACGAGAGCAGACATGCAAAGCTGCAAAAGCGGCTTTTCTAATCATTCCGGCTGACCGTCGGGCTGCTTCTCGGGAAGCAGATGCCCCAGGCGGGCTTTGCCGCGGGTCCGGAGGCCCGGCTCCGTCCCGCGCTCCGGTCAACGCCCCGAACCTCGCGAGGGGACGCCCAAGGCCGGAACCTAGGCCGGGTGGATACCGTTCCAGCACTTCAGGCAGAGTTCCCCTTCCGGGATGCCCAACGCCGCTACAAAATCATCCAGGCTGTTGTACTTGACCGAGTCGGCCCCGATGTTCTCGGCCACCCAGTTTTCCAAGGCCCGCAACTCCTCCATATGGGTAATGTTCCCCCTGGGGATGTATTTGCGCGCGGCCAGTTCGTCATAGCTGCGGGTGGAGATGCCGAAGTCGCACGGATACATGAGCGGGGGGCAGGCCACCCGGACATGGACCTCCTTTGCACCGGCCTGTTTTAAATCTTTGACCTTGTGCAGGATCTGAGTCCCCCGCACGATCGAATCATCGCAGAGGATGATGCGCTTCCCCTTGACCGCGTACCGAAGCACGGACAGTTTGCGCTTGGCCATCTGCTCACGCGCCATCTGCGTAGACTGGGTGTAGCTCCGATCGGCGTAGCGGTTATAGAGGAAGACCTCCTGGTAAGGGACCAGCGACTGGATGTGGTACCCGATGGCATGTCCTATGCCGCTCATCGGCACCGGCGCTACGATATCCGCCGCCAGACCTCCTTCGGCCAGATCGCGCTGCGCCAGTTTGGCTCCGATCCGGTTACGCGCCTCCTGGACGTAAACCCCGTCCATGATCGAATCGATGCTCGCGGTATACGCCCATTCAAAAGCGCAGTAAGCGGGCCTGGGCGCCGGCAGCTGCTTCAAGGTCTTGAATCCATTGGGGCTGACGAGCACGATCTCGCCCGGCCGCACATCCCTCACCAATTCCATGTCCAGATTGTGCAGGGCACGCGACTCGGACGAGACAGCGAACTTCCCCTCCCCCCGCCCAAGGCACAGGGGCCGGAAACCGGACACATCGCGGGTGGCATAAATGCCCTCCTGAGACAGCACCACAAGGGAGTAAGCCCCTTTGACCTTCTCGGACAAAGCAGCGATCCCCGACACGATATCCCCGGCGTTCATGATGATCATGGAGATGATCTCGATGTGGTAGCCTTTGTAAAAAACGATGCCGCACTCCATCATCTCCTGCATCAAGGATTTCGCATTGATGATGTTCCCGCTGAAGGCCAGAGCGAGTTCCCCCAGCTTGGAGCGCCACATGACGGGCTGCCTCTCCTTGAGGCTCACGTGCCCGATACCCGACCGTCCCTTCAGATACGCGATATCGGTATCCGTCATGGTGTTCGCCACCTTGCCGTAATGGGTCACCTGGAGGATCCCCTCATCGCCGTAAGTCGCTATGCCGCAGTACTGCTGGCCCCGATGCTGTAGAAAATCGATTCCCTGGTAAATGTCCTGCACACAGGCATTGGGCGAGCAAATCCCGAAAATCCCGCAGTTTTCCTGAAAATTCTTCATCCTCCCCTAGTGTTCCTCCCTCGAACCAGCCTGCCACCGACCCTGTCATTGGCGCCCGGGTGGGACCAAAAAGCCCCCTTCCGGATGGAGATTAGCGGATGTCCGTGTGATAAGCCTGCAGCGACTTGACCGCACCGTGCCCCCGCCGGACGGCCGAGATCCCCCTGGCCGCGGCCAGCGCCGCCGCCAGGGTCGTGATGTAAGGCACCCGGTACTTGATCGCGGCCTTCCGGATATAGGAATCGTCGTGCTTGCTCAACTTTCCGCTCGGCGAATTGATCACCAGCTGGATCTCATTGTTTTTGATGGCGTCCACGATATTCGGGCGGCCCTCGTGCATCTTGAAGATCCGCTGCGACTCGATTCCGCTCTCCTCCAGGAACCGGCAGGTCCCTTCCGTCGAACGGATCTTGAATCCAAGTTTTTCAAACTGCCTCGCCACCTCCAACACCGCCGGCCGATCGTTTTCCGATACCGTAATCAGCACGGTTCCTTCCGAGGGCAATGTCTGCTGCGCGGCTTCCTGCGCCTTGAAATAGGCTAGACCGAAGGAATCCGCCATGCCCAGGACCTCTCCGGTCGAGCGCATCTCCGGTCCGAGGATCGGGTCCACTTCGGGAAACATGTTGAACGGAAACACGGCTTCCTTGACGCCGAAATGGGGGATGGCCCGAGGCCGGATATCGAGGTCGGCCAATTTCTTCCCCAGCATGAGTTCGGTCGCGAAACGGGCCATCGGAATATTGCACACCTTCGAGACCAGGGGAACCGTACGAGAGGCGCGGGGGTTGGCCTCGAGAATGTAGACCGTGTCCTCGGCGATCGCGTACTGGATGTTCATGAGTCCCACCACCTTGAGTTCCACGGCGATCCGCCGGGTGTATTCGTAGATGGTGTCCAGATGCTTGGCGGGGATGCTGATCGGCGGAATCACGCAGGCCGAATCGCCCGAATGGATACCCGCCAGCTCGATATGTTCCATGACGGCCGGAACAAAGGCGCTTTCTCCGTCGGCCATGGCATCCGCTTCCGCTTCGATGGCGTTTTCAAGGAATTTGTCGATCAGGATCGGCCGCTCGGGACTGACATCCACGGCCGCCGCAACGTAGCGGCGCAGCATCTCCTCGTCGTGGACGACCTCCATCGCCCGCCCTCCGAGGACATAGGACGGCCGGACCATCAAAGGATAGCCGATCCTCCCGGCGACATCGAGCGCCTGTTCCAGGGTGCTGGCCATGCCGGACTCCGGCTGGGGGATGCCTAGATTTTGCATCATGTGGCGGAACCGGTCACGGTCCTCGGCCAGGTCGATCGTGTCCGGGGAGGTGCCAAGGATCCTGACGCCGGCCTGCTCCAGTTCGTTGGCGATGTTGAGCGGCGTCTGTCCGCCGAACTGAACGACCACCCCTTCCGGTTTCTCTTTCTCATAAATGCTGAGAACATCTTCTACCGTGAGGGGCTCGAAATAAAGCTTGTCGGATGTATCATAATCGGTTGAAACCGTCTCCGGATTACAGTTCACCATGATGGACTCGAACCCGGCATCCCGCAGGGCAAAAGCCGCGTGCACACAGCAATAATCGAATTCGATCCCCTGCCCGATCCGGTTGGGGCCGCCGCCGAGCACCATGATCTTCCGTCTATCGCTGACAGGGACCTTGTCCTCGGCGTTGTAGCTGGAGTAATAATAGGCCGCGTCCTCGACGCCGCTGACAGGTACGGGTTCCCAAGCCTCCATCATCCCCAGGGAGAGGCGGCGCGCCCGTAGAGAACCCTCCGCCACACCCAGCAGGCCGGCGAGATACCGGTCCGAGAACCCGTCCCTTTTCGCTCGCACCAGCACATCGTCAGGAAGCTCCTTGCCTTTCCATGAAAGGATCTCTTCCTCCAGCTGCACGAGTTCGCGCATCTGCTCGATAAACCAGGCCTTGATGTGCGTCTTGCGGTGCAGAATCTCGACCGATGCGCCTTTGCGCAGGGCCTCGTACATGATGAACTGCCGCTCGCTGCTAGGCTCCGCCAGCATGTCCATCAAATCATCGAGCGGCCTCTGATGGAAATCCTTGGCAAAGCCGAGGCCGTACCGGCCGATCTCGAGAGAGCGGATCGCCTTCTGAAAAGCCTCCTTGTAAGTCTTGCCGATACTCATCACCTCGCCGACGGCCCGCATCTGCGTCCCCAGGCGATCTTCCGACCCCGGGAACTTCTCGAAGGCCCAGCGGGCGAACTTCACCACGACATAGTCCCCCCAGGGGGTGTACTGGTCGAGGGTCCCCTTGCGCCAATACGGCAGCTCGTCGAGGGTCATTCCGCCGGCCAGCATGGCCGAGACCAATGCGATCGGGAAACCGGTGGCCTTGGATGCCAGCGCCGATGAACGGGAGGTCCGCGGGTTGATCTCGATCACCACCACCCGGCCGGTCTCGGGGTCATGGGCGAACTGGATATTCGTGCCGCCGATCACCTGAATGGCCTCCACGATGTCGTAGGAGTATTTCTGCAGGCGCTGCTGCAGCTCCGGCGCGATGGTCAGCATCGGCGCCGTGCAGTAGGAATCGCCCGTGTGGACGCCCATGGCATCCACGTTTTCGATGAAACACACAGTGATCATCTGGTTCTTGGCATCGCGGACGACCTCCAGTTCCAGCTCCTCCCAGCCGCGCACCGATTCCTCCACCAGGATCTGGCCGACAAGGCTTGCCGCAAGGCCTCTTCCTGCGATGACCCTGAGTTCCTCGACATTGTAGACGTGCCCGCCGCCGGTGCCCCCCATGGTGTAGGCGGGACGGATCACCACCGGATATCCGAGCTCATCGGCGATCTTCTCGGCCTCCTCGACGCTGAACGCAGGCTTGCTGCGGGGCATTTCGATCCCCAGGCGGTTCATGGTCTCCTTGAAGATGATACGGTCCTCCCCCCGCTCGATCGCATCCACCTGAACCCCGATGACCTTGACGCCGAACTTTTCGAGGATTCCCGCACGGGCGAGCTCCGAAGACAGGTTGAGACCCGATTGCCCTCCAAGATTGGGGAGAATGGCATCCGGACGCTCCTTTTCGACGATTTCGGCCATGGTCTGGAGATTGAGCGGCTCCACATAGGTCGCATCGGCAATCCCGGGATCCGTCATGATCGTGGCCGGGTTCGAATTGACCAGCACGATTTCATAGCCCAGTTTTCGCAAGGCTTTGCAGGCCTGGGTCCCGGAATAATCGAATTCGCAGGCCTGGCCGATGACAATGGGCCCCGATCCGATGATCATCACCTTCTTGATGTCGTCACGTCTTGGCATAGCAATCTCCCTGGAAATACGTTCTCCCGCCACGGCCCGAAGCCCGCCGACTTTTGCCACACGCTGCCTTCCGGACCTTCCTGCAACCGACGGACGGCGCCCGCAATCACCTGAAAAAATGGGTTGGAAAGCTGAAACCCACGGAGCCAGAGGAGGCTGAAGCCCTATCGGGTGTCATAGACGGAGTCGGAACTCCAGGCGGTTCGTCCGCACCCCGCCTTTTCCAAGGCACCTGGAAGACACTCGAGGCGGATGAGCGGCGCGAATCTGGACAAAATAGGATCCGAAATTTGAGTGGAGCTAATATAGAAAAGGGTTCAGGGCCTGTCAAGCGGTTTGAGCGGATCGGAGATAAACGTCTCGATCAGACTAACATGCTGTTTTTCTTCATGAATGATCTTATCGAGGCCCCCTGAAACCGTTGCATCGGCTATCGCCGCCTGGATCATCTGGTAAAAGAGGATGGTATCCTTCTCGAATTCGAGGGCAGCCGCAAGGACCTCCTTGACGGTCTCGATCCGCTCGAAGTCCACCTCAGCCAGCGAAAAACGCTGCTCCCCCAGGATGTCGCCGAGGAGCCGACGCCCGAAATCCCGCATGCTTTCATCGCGCCCTTCTTCAGCACATTCCTTCTTGAGCGCCTCGAACCATTCCACATGTTCCCGCTCATCCGAGGCCAATTTCGTCAGAGCATCGACCAGGTCCGGCCGCTTGGCCTTCCCGGCCGCTTCCGCATAAGTACGCTCACCGTTCCGCTCGATCTGAATCGCCAGATCGATAATCTCACCCAACTCGAACACGTCATTCTCCTCTACAACAGGGTTCGTCCGGGAACAATTCCCCGCGAAGACCCGGTTTCCAATCCGGAAACGAGGATTTTTTCTCCACACCTTTTACATCCCCATCGCCTGGCGCCCACTCCCGGCAAGCGGAAGCGGTCTCCTTCCCAAGGATACAGGATGCACAGCCTTCGACAGCACACTATTCTCTTGCCAAGGCATCGAATTTATGGTTTTTATGCAACAGAAATCGGCTTGACAGCGTGTTGAAAAGTCTCCAGTGCCCGGGCTGTTCAGGAACGGCCGGATGCAAACGCTGCAACATCCCATGGCAAGGTGCCCATAGGAGTGCGCCGCTGCGGCACGGGTTGAACGTGGCGCAGCAGACGGACGTTTTTCAACGGCCTGCCAAGGTCGAACCCAGACCGTTTCAAGGAGAATCTCATGTACACACTCGTTCTACTCCGCCACGGGGAAAGCCTCTGGAACAAGGAAAACCGTTTCACCGGCTGGGTCGATGTGGACCTGTCCGAAAAGGGCATGGAAGAAGCTCACGAAGCCGGCAGAATTCTGCACCGGGAGGGTTTCGGCTTCGACTTCGCCTATACCTCCGTCCTCAAACGGGCCATTCGAACCCTGTGGATCACCCTGGACGAAATGGATCTCATGTGGATCCCCATCCGGCAGAACTGGCGTCTGAACGAACGTCATTATGGCGCCCTTCAGGGGATGAACAAGGCCGAGACCGCCGAGCGTCACGGAGAGGATCAGGTGCTCATCTGGCGCCGCGCCTACGATATCGCCCCCCCACCGCTGAGCCTTGACGATCCCATGTATCCCGGGAGCGACCCGCGCTACAGGGGCATCGACACCGCTGAACTCCCCCTGAGCGAATGCCTCAAGGACACGGTCAACCGTTTCATCCCTTACTGGTCGGACGTGATCGTGCCCACGATCCGCGAAGGCAAGCGGGTCATTATCGCGGCCCACGGCAACAGCCTCCGGGCCCTCGTAAAGTACCTGGACAACATTTCGGAGAAGGATATCGTCGGAATGAACATCCCCACGGGCATCCCACTCGTCTACAAACTGGACCGCCAGATGAAACCCGTCGAGAACTACTACCTGGGAGATCCGGAAAAGGTGAAAAAAGCTCAAGAGGCTGTCGCCAACCAGGGAAAGAAACGCTCCGCCTAGCGGCCTGGCGAAAGACCCCCGTGCACGGGCCGCTGAAAGATGGGCAGGTGCCAGGACTGCAAAACCCCGTGGAATGAAGAGCACGAAACTGCGAGCCGCCCCTGCGTGGGATAAGCGTAATCCAACAGATGAGCGTTTTTCAGCGGCCTGTCAGGCCTGGGCCTGTTTCTGCTCGAAGGGTTCTTCGGCGATCCTGATGAAGGCGGGCAGAAATTCTTTCCAGATCTGCATTCCGATCCGATTTTGCGTGCTGACAATCTCCTGGAGGATCTGACGGTTCGTCAACGGGTTTACCAGGACCGCCCGCAGCACGACGATGTTTTGAGGCCTGTATCGGGTAGATTCGAGGGTGGTGCGGGATACGAACGTGCTGTCGTCCCGTCTGAGGGCCTTGTGCAGCTTGATGTTCAAGCCATTGATCAGGTGGTTGATCTTGCGGATCTTCCGTTCCAGCTCCCTGGCCTCCTCCTTGCGGTTCGACGAACAGTCGCGCAAGGCCGTTTGCAGACGGCGAAGCTTTTCCTGGGCGGCCTCCGGTATGAACCGGTAAGCGAGGATGAACAACTGGGGCTTGCTGAGGGTCTCGAAATTGCCGCAGTGGTCCAGAATCTCCTTCAACCGCTTGGTCGAAAGCTGCGCCTGCTTGAACAGCAGCCCATAACCGTCCCGCCCCATGATCTTCAGGGCGGCCCAAGGTTTCAAACAGGCGAAGGGCCGCGAACCCTCGATCGTGAACCGCCCTGTATCCACTGAATTCCTGCGGATCACATACTGGGAGGAATGGCGGATCACATTGAGGTCCTTCTCGTTTCGGAAAAGGACCATCCCCATCGTCATCGGGCAATAAAGCAGCTTGTGGGCATCGATGGACACCGAATCGGCCTGCTCGATCCCCTTGAAGAGTGTCTGGTATTCATCCACTAGGAGGGCGGAACCGCCCCAGCAGGCGTCCACATGAAAATGCGCGCCTTCCTCCCTGGCGATCTGACCCAACTCGGCCAGGTTGTCGACGTTGCCCGTCTCGGTGGTTCCAGCGATGCCGATCACCGCCATCACCTTGACCCGCTCCGTCTCCTGCTGGAACTGTCTGATCCTCCGGCGCAGCCTGCGCAGGTCGATGCGATTGCATTCATCTACAGGGATGGTGACGACGTTTTCCTCCCCGATGCCGATCATGCTGGCCGCCTTCTTGATCGAATAGTGGCCGCGGGTCGACACCAGCACCACGGCCCGATCGAAGCCGTAGTGCTTCAGTGCACGCCCTATCCCAGCCCCCCTCGCACCGGGAAAATCCCCGTCGGCGGGAAAGGCCTTTTCCCGCGCCACCAGCAAGGCCGTCAAATTGGCAATGGTCCCGTCAGCGGTGACATTGCCCAAGGCCACCCGGGGGTCCTGCATATGCTTCTCGTAAAAACGCTCGCGCCGCCCGAAGACCAGGTGATGCATCCAGGCGATGATCTCCCGTTCCACAAAACTCGATGCCTTCGCCGTCTCTATTTTGACTTGATTCTGGTTGAGGGCGGCAATGATCATTTCGAGCAGGATCATGAAATAAGGCACGGCGCTGATCATGTGCCCGATGTAATAAGGATTTCCGACCTTGACAGAGTGCTTGATAATCTTCTGTTTGATCTCCGCCAACACATCCTTGATCAACTGGGGTTGATCCGGGACCGTTGTCTGGTTGAAAATCCGGCTCAACTCAGGCAGGCTGATGCTGCTGTGAATACCGCCCTTTTCCTGGAAAAACTCGTGGATCATCTCCAGCAGCTCACGGCCGAACTCGATGAACTTGTCCGGCGAATCGGGCATAATGAAGAGTTTTCTGAGATATTCCAGGTTTGCCTTAACGGTTTTGGGCGCTTTGTCCATGGTGATGTCTTTCATCCAGGGGAGGCTTACCCGCCTATTCGATGGCCAGCCGCGAAAAACTTGGAAATGCCCCTTGCCCCCATGCACCCTCAAAACGTATGATGCAAGCGGGCTCTCTACAGGAGACAGGAACCGGCAGACGCCCCGGCTTACAAGGCGTGGGTTCGATCTCCCGCATCGGCTTCGGCGCGCGAGCAGGCCTGGTCGGCTGTACACATAACCTATGGAGAGAAACCCGCAGGAAACTGCAGACGCCTAAAGGGACTTTCGACATCCGGATCCTTTGCGCTCAGAGGGGAAATCGCCCGCACCCTGCGGTCCGAGCCCGGCGCACAATCAAACGCCCGGCGTTGACTGCCTGACAGCCTTCCTTCGGACCTCTCACGGCACCAGCGCCCGCATCCTTTGTAGCTGCGCGGATTTTCACCACCCGTCACGCACTCGAGACAGGTCCTTAAGATCGAATGTTTTGATATAATGAAATTTTGGTTTAGAAGTCAAGCCTCTTGCCCATCAAGGAGAAATCCATGGAAACCTTCTCCATGCGAAGCGAAATAGCAGGCCGGATCACCCGCTTTCAGTCCATCCTGGACAATAGCGGACTCGACGGGGCATTGCTGGTCCAAAAGGTCGATGTCTTTTATTTCTCCGGGTGCGACCAGGACGCGCACCTGTGGATACCATCATCCGGCGAACCCCTCCTCATGGTGCGCAAAAGCATCGAACGTGCCAGGCAGGACGCCCGGCTCGACGCAATTGTGCCCCTCGGCTCCTTTTCCCAACTTCCCGACCTCATCCATGGTCATCAACATTCGCCTCCGCGGCGGATCGGTCTGGAACTGGACGTTTTGCCGGCCAGACTCTATCTGACCTACGCCAAACACTTCCCGCAGTGTACTCTGGAAGACGCCACCAGCCTCGTGCGCCGAGTGCGGATGATCAAATCTCCGTATGAAATCGATTGTATATCGCGAGCTGCAGCCATGGCGGACAACCTGCTGGCCGAGGTGCCCCTGATCATTCGGAACGCCCCGACCGAGTCCGCGCTGGCCCTCGAACTCGAGGCCTGCTACCGCCGCATGGGGCACCCGGGTATTCTGAGGACGCGGGCCTTCAACTCGGAATGCTTTTACGGGCACGTGCTCGCGGGGAAAAGTTCCACCGCCCCGAGCAATGCACCCGGCCCCACCGGAGGGGAAGGCCCCGGTCCTTTCTATTCCCAGGGGGCCGGCCACGGCCCGATCCGGCCCCACGAACCGGTCATCGTCGACTACACCGCCAACGTCAATGGATATGTCGCGGATCAGGCGAGGACCTTCGCAATCGGCCTGCTCCCGGAAAAATTTCAACGTGCGCACCGCGTCATGTGCGATATTCAGAACGCGGTCGCAGAGCGTTGTCTGCCGGGGGCCACCGCCGCGGACTTGTATGACCTGGCGCTGCAGATGGCGGATGAAGCCGGTCTTTCAGAAGGATTCATGGGCCACCCTGAAGCGGTTCCTTTTGTAGCTCATGGTGTCGGGCTCGAACTGGACGAGTGGCCGGTGATCGGGCGCGGGATCCCCATGACCCTCAAGGCGGGGATGGTCATCGCAATGGAACCGAAGTATATCTTTCCAGGGGAAGGCGTGGTCGGGATCGAAAACACCTTTGTGATCACTCCGGATGGTCTTCAGAAGCTCAATCATTTCCCGGACGAGATCTGCATCGTCTGACATGCCAAAAATACCGCGGGGCGAGCTTCTGAGACCCCGCTTTGGCCGGCGGCTCATCCTCTCTTCTGCAGCAGCGGACGACGACCAGGCCAGGAAAGGACCGATGCCCAAGAAAGCCGCTCAAAAAAATCCGCCGGAGAGCGCCCCTCCTGACAGAAAGAAGAGGATCATTGCGGCATTTCTGATCTTTGCCGCCGTTTATCCCCTTTGTCTGGTCGTTTGGATCTCTTTGGTCAAACCCACATACGGCCTCGTCGTGGGGGAGACGGGAACCTATCTGGCCGCAGCGACCTTTCAAACCAGGCTCGAGACCTTCGAAAAGGGAGAAGAGGTCCTGGATATCGTCCACGCCAAACCCCTGATAACAGACGAAGGCTTGGCGGACACCGTCATTCAGCTCAAGCTCTACATCTCCAACTTTTCATTCAACCTGCCGCTCACTCTGGCGATCATGATCGCGCTGCTGCCCCTCTTCCGATGGCGTCCGCTGCATCTCTGCGAGGCCATCGGGTTGATCGTTCTCGTCCACCTGCTCTTCGTCTACTTTTTCAATGCGGCGCACATCTACGGTTATCTGGCCCAGATGAAGGCGATCGAACCTTCCGTGGTCAAAGCCGTTTTTTGGGAATTTTCCTGGACCTTCATCGACAACCTGGTCATCCGGTTCGAACCGTTTCTGGTCATCGTTTACCTGTGGCTCCGCGAACGGAAACGGCTGTTGAAACCTGACCCTGTCCCGGTTAAAAGGCGCACCCGGCGCCGATAACCTGCATCAACGCATCCTCCGGAATCACGCCCCTGCGCAGGATCTTCGGCAGATCGCCGCTCACATCGAGCACCGTTGAGGGGGCCATTCCAGCTGTCCTGCCCCCGTCCAGGATCAAATCGACACGTCCTCTCAGCTGGGCCTCCACTTCACGGGCATCGACGCAGGGAGGAGAACCTGACCGGTTGGCACTCGTGCCGGTCACAGGGCCACCCAAGCCGGTCGGCAGCGCTGCAGCCACGGGATGACTGGACCACCGGATGCCGATCTTGCCGGTGCCTGCGGTCAGAAGCCCGGAGATGGAAGGACCGGCTTCGAAGACCAGCGTCAGCCCACCAGGCCAGAACACGCGTATCAATCGCCGTGCGAGCGGAGAAACGTGCAATGCCAGGCGGTCCACGGCTGCAGCCCCATCGACCAGAATGAGCAACGGCTCGCCGGGGTCGCGTCCTTTCGCGGCATAGAGGCTTCGCAAAGCAGCCTCCTGACGGATGTCCGCCGCCAGTCCGTAAAAGGTCTCGGTCGGAAAAGCCACCAGGCCCCCGCCCCGCAGGACTTCCAGTGCACGCACCATAGCGGGGTGGCGCTCATGGGGCGGCTGGAGCACAGCCACGTCGGTCGGCCGAAGGGCTAAAGATCCCAACGATCGATATTCCGCTCGGCCGCGGCGGTCATTTCCCGGCGGTACTCCGTAAAGCGCCGGGCAATCTCCTCCTCCTGCAGCGCCAGAATCTGGGCCGCAAACAGGGCGGCGTTCTTGGCCCCACCCCCTCCAATCGCCATCGTGGCAACCGGGATGCCGGGCGGCATCTGAACCGTCGCCAGGAGCGCGTCGAGTCCCTTGAGCGGGGACGAGTCGATCGGCACCCCGATGACCGGCAGGAGGCTGTTGGCAGCCAGAGCCCCGGCCAGATGGGCCGCCCACCCGGCTCCGGCGATCAGGACGCGGAGGCCTCTCGCGGCAGCCTCCAGGGCGTATTCCTGGGCCCGTTGGGGAGTCCTGTGGGCCGAAAGGATCTTCACTTCGTGCGGGATCTCCAGATCCTGCAAGGTCTGCACGCACGGCAGCATCACATCGCGATCGGATGCACTGCCCATGACCACGCCCACCAACGGTTTTTTCTCCGACATAGATCGACCTCTCCAGAAGGCTTCTACCGTGAAAAAAGGGTTCTACGCCTCGTCTCCGAACAGGCCGACGGGGCCCTTTCAACGATCAGGCCTGTCTTGCCATCCCCACCAGGGGATAAATGATCATCCCGCAAAGCCATGCGATGTCCTCAGCCGAGAGAGAGCCGATAATGCTCCGATCGAAGAGGATGTTACCTTCGGGCGGGAATTCGTCGTCTCCCTGCCACAGGATCAAGAGCACCGGGACCCCCGGCAGGGCATCGACGATGACAGAGGCATCCCCTTCATCGGCCGGTTTTCCGCCGTAAACTTTGGCAGCCAGGGTCACCAGGCGCTCCGGCTGCTCGCCAAAGGTCTGCACCATCGGATTTTTGGCCCTCCTCAAAAAAGGGTCCAAATAGAACTTGCCGTCCGGTATCTCCTGATAAGCGACCCATTCTCCGCTCGGCGCGCCCGGCCCGCTTCCCTCGAGAAAATGCAGCAGCAGGACCTGCTGCTGGATGGGAAGCTCTTCGCCAGTCTCTTCGTAGACCGGCAACACCTCCGGCCAACACACCTTCACCTGCCGGTTCAAAAAACGAATGACCAGACACGGATCCTGGCCCTGCGCCCCTTCGAACCGCCCTCCGGCCCTGTCCGCCACCCGCTTCGGGTTCGTCTCTTTCAAGGCGCTTCTGGCGAGCTCCGCCGCCTTCTTGTAGTCGTCAACGCGTGCCATATCAAACCTTTCCCGGGAACGCCTCGCTTGTAGGGGCCTCCCGTCTTCTCCCCGCAAGAAACCTATTTCGATTCCTTTGTTCCGGAACAGCCCTCGAAAAAAGGTCCGCCCGTCTGCAAAGAAACAACGGCAGGATCAGCGCAATCCATCGGCGCCCCCTGCTTTAGATCCTGACAGGTCAGGATGGAAGTGTTATAGTTTTATTTATTGGATGATTTCAAGCCCCTTTTGTGCAGACCAAAGAGATGTAATACTTCGTGCCCGATCATGCCCCGCAGGAGAAAGAAAAACCGTACGCCGCCCGTCCGGGGCGCGGTAAAATCCACGGAGGGACCTTTCAACCCGGTTTTGGGCGTGCGCCCCAAACAACGGCGGCCGAAAGTCCTGCCCGCCGCGGAGGCGCCGCCTCCCCAGCAACCCCAGGAAATCCCGGACGAGACGGAGATTTTTCTTCGCGCCATGACGGATGTCAAACCCCTGGTGCGAGGGAAAGGCATTGTCACATCCCAGCCGGACCCCCACCTGAGGCCGCCGCACACCGCCAGGGACGACGAACTGGAGGTGATGGCGCACCTGTCCGACCTGATCAGCGGCGCAGCGCAACTCGATATCACCTTCAGCGACGAGTATATCGAAGGGTGCGTCCCTGGATTCAGCCGCAAGCTGATGCTGCGTCTCAAGCGCGGCGAATTTCCCGTTCAGGATTACATCGATTTGCACGGCCTGACGAAGCAAGAAGCGGAAGCGCAGCTGCGGGGATTCCTGATACGCAGCCACCAGTTGGGGCTTCGCTGCGTTCTGGTCGTCCATGGACGCGGCCTGAATTCGGAAAACAACATCCCGGTGCTGAAGGAGCGTCTGCCGGTCTGGCTCAACCGCGGCAGCATAAAACGAATCGTGCTCGCCTTTTCGACCGCGAGGCCATACGACGGCGGTACGGGGGCCATCTATATCCTGCTGAGAAAGTGGCACAGCAGAGGGTGACGCCTCGACCTGCGCATTGCTTTTCAATAGCCGACTTGCTATAAGGGTCCGGTGCAACTCCTCCCCGTCGAATCGGACTCCCAAACCGGGCAGGAACCGGAGCCACAACTCCCGGACCCAGCCTTGAGGACACGTTCAGAGCTATGAAACTCGGTATCATTGGACTTCCCGAAGCTGGCAAAGCGACGGTTTTTGCAGCATTGACCGGCGCCAGGGGCGAAACCCCCGGGCAGGCCGGCGCCTCGGATCCAAGAATCGCAACCATCACGGTTTTGGATCAACGCATCGATTATCTGAGCGGCATCTACCAGCCCAAAAAGACCACCTATGCCCGGATCGAATACCTGCTGCCCTCGGAAATCCCCTCTGCCAAGGCGTCCAAGGCCGAAAGGGCCATCTGGTCCCAGGTCCGCAACTGCGACGCCCTGCTTCACGTCGTCCGGAACTTCCCGTCCATCGACGGTACACCACCCGAAAGTGAACAGGACTTCCGGCAGGTCGAGGAAGAGATGATCCTGAACGACCTCGTCGTGGTGGAAAAACGGCTCGAACGACTGGAACTCGACCGGCGACGCGGCAAACCACCGGAGGGGAAAGAGCAGGAACAGCTCGAGGCGTGCCGGGCCATCCTCGAAAAAGGCGCCGCGCTCCGCTCCGATCCGGAGCTCGCCGAAGCACCGGAACTGAGGGGTTTCACCCTCCTGTCGGCCAAGCCGATGCTGATCATCCTCAACAACCAGGATGAAGACGTCGCCCTGCCGGAATGGTCGATGCCGCCCACCAGGGCCGACCGGATGGTGGTGCGAGGTCGTCTCGAAGAGGACATCGCCCACATGACTTCAGAGGAGTCCCAAGAATTCCGCGAGGCCTACGATATCGAAGAATCCGCGCTCGATCGCGTGATCCGACGCTCCTTCGAACTCCTGAAGCGCATCTCCTTTTTCACGGTGGGACCGGATGAGGTCAAGGCCTGGCCCATCCCAGACGACACCCCCGCACTCGAAGCGGCCGGGGCCATCCATTCCGACATCAAACGCGGCTTCATCCGCGCCGAGGTCTTTCACTTCGATGACCTCAAAGAAAAAGGTTCTTTTCTCGAATGCAAGAAGGCGGGGCTCGTGCGTCTCGAAGGAAAAGATTATCGCGTGAAGGACGGCGACATCATCACGTTTCGCTTCAATGTCTGAAAATCACCCGCGTCGGCTCCGGCAAAGCCCCGAGTTATCAGGATGGCCCGGGGGCCGGCTTCGCCGGTCTGAACCATTGAACCCTTTATGAGGTCTTTTGCCATGAAAAAGATCAAGGTAGGCATCATCGGCGCCGGCGGGTACGGCGGCTGTGGTGCCATAGAGCTCCTCAACCGCCACCCCGAAGCCGAGATCGCGGCCCTGATCGACCAGCAGGACATAGGCAAGGCGATCAGCGACCTCTACCCCCATTTGACCGGCTTCTGCGATCTCCCGCTGCGCAGTCCTCAAGACCCCGAGCTGCCCGAAGACTTCGATGTGGTCTTTTTCGCCACGCCGGACGGCGTCGGTCAGAAGGAAGGTCCGAAGTGGCTCCGTAAAGGCACCAAGGTCGTCGATTACAGCGGCGATTTCCGCTTCAACGACCCAGACACGTATGCAGGATATGCCGCCCGGATCGGAAGGACCCAACCCCATGCATCGCCGGATATTCTGCCCCAGAGCGTCTACGGTCTGGCGGAGCTCCACCGCGACGGGATCTCCCGGTCGGATCTCGTGGGAAACCCCGGCTGTTTTGCGGTCAGCTGCATCCTGGGCCTGGCCCCCGCCGTCAAAGAGGGCCTGATCGACCTGGAGGGCATCATCTGCGACGCCAAGACAGGCGTGTCCGGAGCGGGGAAAAAGCCCTCGCCCACCTTCCACTACCCGGCACGCTATGAGGCCATGAACGCTTACAGGATCTCCGGACACCAACACGTCTACGAGATCGAAAGAGAGTTGGGGCTTTTGGCCGGCGCAGCGATCACCCTCACCTTCACACCCCATGTCGTCCCCCTCTGTCGAGGGATCCTTTCCACCATCTACGGCAGTCTGAAGCCCGGACAAGGCCTTCCAGAGATCCTCGACGCCTATCGATCCTTTTACGGAAAAGACGTCTTCGTCCGAGTCTTCGGCCCCGACAAGCCCCAGAGCAGCGTCAACGTGCGCGGCAGCAATTTCTGCAACCTGAGCCTCAACATCGATGACAGGACCGGCAAGCTGATCGTCGTCAGCCACATCGACAACCTCGTCAAAGGGCAGGCAGGCAGCGCCGTGCAGAACATGAACATCATGTTCGGCCTGGATGAAACGGCTGGACTGATGAACCCCGGCATCTTTCCCTGATGCCTGGTGGAACTCGCGGACCGGCGTGGATTTCGTTGATCGACCGAGAGAAATCCGTTGCAAGGTATGCGGCCGAGGGGCCTTCAGAGGCCCCTCGACCTTCAGGAGGGAGGTGCTGCAGGAAGAACCATCAACGTTAAAGCCAGGCCCAACAGCCGGCAGGCGCCCGAGACCGCATCAAAGACCCAGGACCTCGGAGCACTGGTTCCAGATGGATCTCACGCTTTCAACCGCCTCCGACCCCTCGTCGTATTCCAAAATGGTCTGGCCGACGACCATAGACCGGGTGAACACCGGATCAAAGGGTACGCGGTCAAGAACCTTGATCCCGTTCTCGCGCGCAAAGGCCTCGATGCCTTCCGTCTGTTCCACATTGAGATCGTACTTGTTCACACACACCATGGCGGGGACACCGAAGTGCCCGGCTAGCTGCGCCACCCGCATCATGTCATGCCGACCTGAAACGGTCGGCTCGGTGACGATCAGGAGGCCCGCAGCCCCACCGATTGCAGCGATGACAGGGCAACCGACGCCCGGGGGGCCGTCGGTCAGGATCAGCCCGAGATTGTTCTCTTCGGCGATTTTTTTAGCCTCCTGCCTCACCAGGGTAACCAGCTTCCCCGAATTCTCCTCGGCGATCCCCAGCCGCGCATGCACCATGGGGCCCAAGCGGGTGTCGGACACAAACCAGTCCCCGCAACGGTTCAAAGGGAAATCCACCGCCTTTTCCGGACAGAAATACACGCAGACCCCGCAGCCTTCGCAATCGATCGAGTCCACCTCGAACGTCTCGCTGATGGCGTCGAACCGACACAGGTCGCGGCACAGCCCGCACTGCGTACAGCGCTCCGGCACGATCACCGCCGTCCGGCCGCTTTCGAATCCATGGCTCTCCTGGACATGCGGATCCAGAATCAAATGCAGATCGGCCGCATCCACATCCGCATCGGCCAGGACCTTGTCCTTCGCCAGGGCGGCAAAGGCAGCGACGAGGCTCGTCTTACCCGTTCCCCCTTTACCGCTGATAACCACGAGCTCCTTCATGCCGGCACCCCCTTCCCAACTGCACCATCCTGGATATCCTGATAGAGTCTGACAAACCGCTCTTTCCACTCGGGAAACGCCTCCACTACAGGGACCCCGCGGGAGTAAGCCTCAGCGATCTTTCGATCGAACGGGATTTCCATCAGGATGGGAATGCCTTCTTCCTTTGCGTAGTCATAGACCTTTCGGTCCCCAAGGTCCGACCGGTTGATCACGAGGCCGCACGGGATACCCAGCACGCGCACGGCTCCGACCGCGAGCTTCAAATCATGGAGGCCGAAAGGCGTCGGCTCCGTCACCAGGAGAATGAAGTCCGCCCCCTTCATGGCAGCGATCACCGGACATGACGTACCGGGAGGGGCGTCGATGATGGTCAACCCATCCAGAGGGGCCCTGGCCCGAACCTTTTTGATCAGCGGGGGCGCCATGGCCTCTCCTATCCGCAACCGGCCGTGAATGAAGCGTATGCCATTCCGCCGGCCTTCTTCGATCACACCGAGTTCGCGCGGCTTTTCGCTGATCGCGTCCTCGGGACACACCTCCATACAGCCCCCGCAGCTATGGCAAAGCTCCTCAAAAGGCAAGACCGTCTCGCCGATTACGACGATGGCCTTGAACTGGCAGATCTCACCGCACTTCCCGCACAGCGTGCACTTGTCCTCATCGACCAGGGGGACCGGAGTCGTCGAAACTTCGGGTTCTCCCAGATCAGCCTGAAGAAAAAGATGCGCGTTCGGTTCCTCTACGTCACAATCCAGAAATACCAAGGGATCGTCCAGGGAAAGGGCCAGATTGGTCGCAATGGTCGTCTTGCCTGTCCCCCCTTTACCGCTGGCTACGCTGATAATCATGTCTTTCAACCTCTTTCCGAGGGTCCACCTGCCTTCCTCGTCTGTTTCAGCATATAGTCGTTCAAGGCTTCCTGGAGGGTTTCGCCCGCGAGCATCGCACAGTGCTGCTCTTCCTCCGGCAGACCGCCCAATCTTTCAAGAATCGCTTCACCGGTCAGGTCGATCAGTTCGTCAGGGGTCTTGCCCAGAGACATCTCAGCCGCGAACGATCCACAGACGGCGCTCGATCCGCAACCATCCGTATCGAAAAGGGCTGTCCCAACCTTGTCCCCTTCAAATTTCAGGAAGATTTCCATCGTATCGCCGCACGACCCTCGTACGCGTGCGTATCCATCGGCATCCTCCATTCGTCCGTGGTATTTCGGGTTGAGCCATCGCTCGAAGGCAGCCTCGCCGTAAGTCGCTTTGGTCTCTTCGAAGATCTTTTCCTGAAGTTCCTGAACGAAATCCTCCAAATCACCTTTCATGGATCGAACCATCCTCCTCTGTAGAGAAATAGGGCACTCCCGCCGGACAACCGACTCCCGGGAACGGCTTCGGCCGAACGGATAGCCTTCTCTTCATCGAAAGAACCCGTCAAGAGGCCGTTTACCGCAAATCAGCCGGATGGGTACACCCTGGAGGCATTATGTCTCAACAACGCCGGAAGTACAAGCCGTCTTCAGGCGTGCCGGGCATGCTAAACACGTGTCATCGGGGTGCCGCACTTCGGGCACTTCAGCTCGAAGCAGGGCACCCCCCGCTCATGAGGCAACCGCTCCCCGCACTGGGGGCACGCACATTCACCACCTGGCCCGAGACCACGCCCGCCGCCGGCACCCCGGCCTTTTCCAGATAGCTCCTGACCTCTGCCTCTGCTCTGGTCCTCTCCCGAGCCCTGTCCTTGTGGTGTCATGTCGTACCTCCTTCCTATACCGGGCGGTGCGGCCTAATGATCGCAGACATTGGCGCCTGTCACGAGCGCATCCGCCAGATACTGATTGACAAGAGATTCCGCGGTCCCCATGGGGGCGCCCACGATCACCTCGATATCCTTTTCGCGCAAGGCCTGCTGAGCCATCTCGCCCAGCCCGCCTGCTATCACGACGTTGGCACCCTGATCGTGAAGCCACTGCGGAATGACGCCCGGCTGATGGGGAGGCGGGGTGCGCAGGTCCATATTTACGATCTTGCCGCCCTCCGTAAGAACGAAGGCGAACTGTTCCGAATGACCGAAATGAGCGGACAGTTTACCTTCTATAACCGGAACAACCACTATTTTGCGGTTATCCTCAGCCGCTGCCGCCCGGCCGCTCTCGCCCCCTGCCTGCTGCGCCGCGGATGTCTGACCGCCCGCAGGCATCAGTTCGACGATCTGATCGACCATCTTGTTGAAGGCCTGGGCATAGGGCAGGTCGGGCTGGTCGAGGACCATCATTTTTCCAGAATCACCGTTCAGCACCACCTGGGGTTCGATCGGCAGGCTCGCCAGAAAACGCAGGCCCTCGCGCTTCGCGGTGAGCATGCCGCCGTGCTCCATGAACAGAGGGATCACCTCACCGCAATGCGGGCATTTCAGCCCGCTCATGTTTTCCACCAGACCAAGGATGTCCATCTTGACCTGGCGGCAGAAATGGATCGATTTCCGCACATCCGCAAGGCTGACCTCCTGAGGGGTGGTCACGATCAGCGCCTTCGCATCGGGAATCGTCTGGGCCACCGTAAGCGGTTCATCGCCGGTTCCCGGGGGCGAATCGATCACCATGTAGTCGAGGTCCATCCACTCCAGATCGGAGATGAACTGCCGAATGACGCCGATCTTCAGGGGCCCTCGCCAGATGGTCGCGACATCCTTGTCGTCCCCCAGCAGCGTTTCGATGGATATCACCTCCATGTTCGGCATGTACTGGACCGGTTTGGCCTTTCCTGAACGGCTGCCTTCACCGATCGTCCCCTGCAGTCCGAGCATCCTCGGGATGCTGGGGCCGTGCAAATCCACATCCATGAGCCCGACCTTGAACCCGCGTCTCGCCAAGCCAACGGCAAGATAAGCGGCAACGCTGCTCTTGCCGACCCCCCCCTTCCCACTCATGACAAGGATCTTATTCTTGATATGCGCCAGCCGCTCCTTGATCTCCAGATCCTGAATCTCATGGGCCTGCTGTTGGATCGAGCCGGCACCACCTTTTTGTTGAGCGCTCATATTTCAAAAACCTCCCTTTTCCCTATAGTGATGTAGGTCCGCAAACGCCCCTTCTATCTCGTTTCCATCCGGAAATGGCCTTTTTGGCCAATCTCGGCGTCAATCTGCACGTTTGCTTGTGCGGTGACCACCAGGTCTCCTCCACGCAAACGATTGATTTCCTTGATATTAGCCAAAAATCCTCATTTCCGGATTGGAAACTATCCCACTCGCTATGCCGGCCGGAGCCGGTCTGGATCGCCTGGTTTTGCAGGCCGCCGGGTTCCCAGAAGCATCTTGTGCAGCGCGCGCCGGCGTCAAACAAAGGGCCGCTTTGGTTCCCATGGTCAAATCAATGAATTCTAATATGAAAAGCACCAGCAGACAAGCCTTCCTCCGCCATGCCGCGTCCGCCGGGCGAAAAATACGCTTTGAATGGGCGGCGGATGGTGTCGAACCTCGAGAGGCGTTCCGGCAATCGATCACCCCGCTTGACAGCCTTCCCAGGTCCGCAGCCTTTTAGCGGTCTTCGGATTGTACCGTCCGGGAACGCTTCGCACATCCACGTCCTTTCCCGTCGTGCCGTCCACGATGATGCTCATGGCGGCAACCCGGCATAAGGAAGCGCGGCTGAAAAAGCGTCCCGTCCAGATAGGCCTGCAGCACGTCCTCCACGGGTCCCGAAACCCAAGCGATAACGGAGATCCCGCTGCCTGCGAGCAACCGCGAGACCGCTTTCGTAACAGCTCCGCAGATCAGCGTTTCAACACCCAGTCCCCGCAGAAAATAACAGCGGCCATTGGTCGTGCCAGGTTCGAGAAACGCTTCGAATCGAGTGATTTCGCAGCGATTCTGCACCTCGACCACCAGCACGCGCGAGGCCGTGTCAAAAACAGGAGAAACCTTGCCCTCCCAGACTGGAATAGCAACCTTCATCGGAATCGTCACCCCAGACATCCGGCCAGTCGCGTCAACTCTTTCCCATCTCTTTCATCCGGGCTTCGAGGGCCTCCAATTGTTTTCGCAGGGCTTTCACACTATCTCCCAGCTCCCGGAGGTCCTCCGCACTCGATCCGCCGGCCGGCTGCTTCTGTTCCATCGGCACGTCCTCTGACCAGCCTTTGCCGCCCCCGCCGGTTCTACACCCCATACCTCCGCCTCGGCCGCCCCCGCCCCCCTGCCTTCCGGCAAGGGAACCCTGACCATAGGCGGCATTGCCTCCAAGACCATGATGATCTTTGACGTTCGCGTTGGTCGTGCTTTCCAACTCTCCGCGCCGAAATCGATCCAAGGCCTCGCGAACCGTCCCTCCCTGTCCAACGATTACGCGAACGCCCGCTGCGGAAAGGGTCCGCATGGCATTCGGCCCGCAGTTCCCGGTGATCACGACATTGGCACCCTTCGAAGCGACGAACTGCGCAGCATTGATGCCTGCGCCGCCGCCCAGCGCGATGTTTCCGTTGTCGAACACCTCATATTCCATGGTCTCCGGGTCGACAACGATAAACCGCGCACAACGCCCGAATCTCGGATCGATGGACGCATCCAGATCATTGCCGCTGACACTGAGAGCTACTTTCATACCCTGTCTATCTCCTTTCGTTTCAGCCAGTATTTCACCATACTGATCACGTCGGTTTCATTCATCCGGCTGCGCCGGAAATGGTTATCCCCGATGAATTCTCCTCCGGAAAACGTCTCTTGGCCAATCTCGACATCCATTATTGCTTGCCCGACGGCCTATAGGCACCTTCCCGCAAACGCGCAGTCACCGTCGAGGTTTTCAGTGAATCCAACTCCGGATACAAATCACCCCCCAAGAATGATTGCCTCACCGGCAGAAAAAGGGGTCTTTTTCGAACCGAAAACCATCAACTGCCGAAGGGGTTTTCTATGCAGACGTCTCTATAGGTTGGAAGGAAAGCATCGTTCGTGCCAACGCAACGGAAATGGCAACATGAAAGTGTAAATTGCTATAAAAACGAGGCCTTATACCAGAGGATCGGGCAAATGCGATAAGTGTTGCACCTCAAAACCATGCAATTTTGCAATGAATCGATTTTTTTAATGCGAAAATGCAATTTTTTAAATAGGTTTCATCTGGAAATGATTTACCGGTAGAACCCGGTTTCCAATCCGGAAATGAGGATTTTTCTTCACACGCTGTGCGTGCTCAGTCCCACCGCTTCACGGCGGGTCCATATTTTGATGATATCAAAGAAATCAAGCGGTTGCACGGAAATGACCTGCAGGTCGCCGCACAAGCAAACGTGCAGATTGACGCCGAGATTGGCTAAAAAGAGGATTTCGGGATGGAAAATAAACAGTGTCCATCCGGAAATGATTTCGCGGTAGGACTAAGTTTCCAATCCGGAAATGAGGATTTTTGGCCAATATCAAGGAAATCAAGCGTTTGCGCGGAGGCGACCTGCAGGTCGCCGCACAAGCAAACGTGCAGATTGACGCCGAGATTGGCCAAAAAGACCATTTCCGGATGGAAACTAAACAGCTTTCTCGGCTACCACACGATATTCCTCAACGATGGGTGCGTATCGAGGCCACCCATGGTCCGAGACGCACGTACCCGCTCTACCCGCGATACAACTGAGCGAAAGCGTCCATAACGGGGGTCAACTTTACGAAGCGGCGCCCCCCTCCTCTTGCCCCTGCGCCATCAATCCCTTGACAAAGATAAAACGGAAGGTCTTGACATACTTCCCTCCGTCAATCCGATCACGGTTCAAGGCCCATTGATGCAACACACCGTCATGAATGGCCATGAAAGTCAAAGCAGCAAGTTCAGTATCCAAGCCAGGATTGATCAGACCTTGGCGTATGCCATCCCTGATCAGTTCGCTTATAAACTTTTGGTAATCCCTGTAAACAGACTTCAGTGCAGGTTCAAAATCTACATCCGTATTCAACTCGGTAGTAAGAAAAGTCAAAAAAAGGCAAAGATCGGGGTTCTGAAGAGCAAACCTGGAGCTAAAACTAATTGCACAATTCAATTTATCAATAGCATTCCCAGGATGCGACTCGACCTTCTTAATCATTTTTTCTATATATTCTACCCTGAATTCATCGATTATTTTCAGAAGCAGCTCACCTTTATTTTGAAAATGAGCGTATAAAGCCCCCTTTGTAAGACCAACTTCTTTAGTTATGTCGTTTACAGATGTGCCATGATAACCATTTCTAACAAACAACGCTAATGCTGCATGTAAAATTCGTTTTTCAGTTAATCCACTTCGTTTCATATAGTATTTCCACTTGAAACGTAAATAATCACATTATATCAAAAAATACTATTCAAATCTCATAATACACAAAATAAATTCATCTAACGAAATTAAAGAGCCACTACTACAAAAACTATATTTCGCTTTAGTCATGCAACACAGTGCATAACAATTTTATGCATAATATAAAGCATACCTTGAAAAAGTAAACCCATAGCAAATAAAAATTTAAGGTTTATTTTCGCATCATCCTCCTTACCATCTCATAATGAACCGGCCTCTTCTGAGATTCGCGAAAAGCCGTCTCCTCCCTCTCAATACACTCCCCTAACCCGCTTTCCTGCCCCTGACGAACCAGCCTTTTGATAGCCGCACAGGCCTCTTCGGGGAATGATCCGATCTTCTCGGCAAGCCCCAAAACGGTCGGCAAAAGCACATCATCCTCAACCACCTGATTGATGAGACGATTCGCAAGCGCTTCTTCAGGGGGTATTTTCCTCCCTGTAAGAAGCCACTCCATCGTCTTAGGATATCCAACCAAGCGAGGAAGGCAGAATGTACTGCCGAATTCCGGCGTAAGCCCGATCTGGGCGAAAGGAGCGCTGAAATAAGCACTATGGACCGCGATGCGGATATCGCATGCAAGCATCAGAGTCATTCCAACACCAACGGCAGGCCCGTTCACCCCAACGATCAGCGGTTTCGAAAAACGATAAAAAACCTCCGGCAGTGATCTCTTATAAAATTCTGACGCCTTCCCACTTCGAATGAAGGCCTCATAATCCTCGAGGAACCGCCCCAAATCTGCACCACCACAAAACGCACGGCCTCTTCCGGTTAGAACGAGGGTTTTTACATCAGGGCTGGATTCAGAGAAGCGGACAGCTTCGATCAATGCATCGACCATTTGGTCATTCATCGCATTCATAAGTTCGGGTCGGTTCAGCGTAATGAGCCCTACTCCTCCCCTTACTTCATATAGGATCGAGTCTGCATTCATATACTATTCCATCTCCATGATCAATTTGCAAAAGCAGAAAGAATGCTAGACAATTGGCAAGCGAATTGTTCATCTAAGGCACAAAATATCGTCAATTAGAGAATTATTCGCGATGCATCTTCCGCAAACTTTATGCCATGCGATACAATAGCAGCAAATTTCGCGCAGATTTTTATCGAAAAACAGATTTTCACATTTAAATTCGATATTTCAAACGTTCAAGCAGTTTTTCACTTTTTTTCTTCCAGTTTTCACCGAAGCGTTTATCATAAAAAGGTCCGAAACGCTCCATCCATTTCCACCAGGAATGGCGGCCTTTGGAACGACCTTCTAACACGTCCTCCAAGAAAACAGCGATATTGAACAATTCTTCTTTTGGAACATATAAATCAGCGCCTCTTTCAAAGGATTGAAAAGTATTCTCCAAACTAAGTGCATGAGCAGTCAACATAATTGCGATAATGTCTTTATTTTTTGCAATTTCCAGCAATGTATATCCATCGACACCCATTATATCTAAAACAGCAATATCGAAATGCTCATTCTCCAGCAGAGCTTTTGCTGTCTCAAAATCGGAAGCTGTCTTGACTTCGCACATACTGAGAATATCAAGCAGCGTTTCAAGAATGTCGACTTCATCATCGACAAGAAGGACTTTCTTTCCTTTTAACAAACTTTTGTCTTCCATAACACGATCATCCAAATTTTGTGTAAATTGATAAAAATCCAATACATATACATAAAAATCCAAGGCAATTCAGCGGATTATATTAACAATAAACACAGAGAAGAAATAACCATCGCATAAAACCACATCTGGTAATTTACATTAAGAGATTAGGCAAAAACATCACAACTGCCGGGAATACATTCAATATAGCTAGCACCAGTAGGCATATTAGGATGGCTGGAATCACAGCCACTGCTATTCTGGAAAAGGCTTCATCCATTACAAGAGCAGCGACGAAAATGTTGGCCCCTAATGGCGGAGTGCAATAGCCTATCCCCAAGTTGATCGTCAGAATGACACCTAAAAATATAGGATCGATATTCAATGCAGTTACAGTCGGCATGAGCAGTGGTGTAACAACAATAATCGCGGAAAGCGGATCAATGAACGTACCAAGAAAAAGAAAAAACACGTTGACAAACAACAAGAAAACATATTGAGAACTAATATTTTCCACAACAAATGCAGACAGGTCCTGAGGAATTTGTTTCAGGGTCAGATAATCCGTAAAAATACATGCTCCAGCAAGTGTGATCAACAAAGCGCCGGTGGTAATACCGGATGTCTTCAGCACTCCGATAATCGACTTGAGATGCAATGTCCGGTAAATAAAAAGTTCAATGATAATAGCATAAACACATCCCACCACAGCCGCTTCCGTGGGAGTAAAAATCCCACCGTAAATCCCGCCTAAAATCAAGAACGGAAGGATCAAGGCCCAAAACGCCTTCTTGAAAGGCCCAATGAGACCATCCGGCCCGAAAAGGGCGTCATTCGCCCCGGGCAGCACCCCGTATCCGTGTTTTTTGCAGACAATCGCTGTATAAATGGAAAGCCCCCCTGCCAAAATCAGCCCAGGGATGAACCCCCCCAAAAAGAGCTTGGCCATGGACACATTCGCCACCACCGAATAGAGGATCATCAAAATGCTCGGGGGAATAATAACACCCAGAATGCTGGCTGTCGTCAGCAATCCTACGGCAAAGGCCTTTTCATATCTGGCCATGGCCATTGCAGGAACCATGATCGCCCCGATCGCTACAACCGTTGCCGTAGCAGAACCGGAAATCGCACCGAAAATCGCGCACGCCATAACACCTGCGATGCCCAGTCCTCCAGGGACCCTGTACATGAGCGCCTTGGTAAAATCAATCAGATAGCGGGAGGATTTTCCCTCTTTCATGATGTTACCCAAAAGGATAAAAAACAGCACGGCTTCTAGCGGGAAAGAATCCAGCTTGGAAAACAATCCCTCAGCGACCATAAGATATGGTAAGTTTGTAAACAACAACATTAAAAGAATAGTTGTTGCAATGAATGCAAACCCTATCGGAACAGTCAACAGAAAACTGCCCAAGAGGACAACAACTAAAGCTATTATATCCATATCATAACCTTCTGGACAAAATTAAAAAAATGTCATCCGGTCAACAACGCCAATAAGACTAAAATTTCACTTTTTATCTAATTTTTAAAAACAGACACTAATCGAGATAAATATTTTACAAACATGAGCGCTGTCGTTACAGGAATGATAGCATAGATGATATACATTGGCATTGGAAATGAAGCCGCAATAGAGCTGCTTTGATATAAAATCTTAGTAAAACTATATGCATAAAAACAAAGTATAGCAGAAATTAGCAAGCATACTAAAACAGCAAAAATCTCTGTAAAAAGAATAAACCATTTTTTGTTGACAAAGCGTTGCAGCGCATCAATACGAATTTCAGAGTTTTTTTCTATTGATTGCGAAACACCGATATAAATGATCCAAATCATCACATATCTGCTCGCTTCTTCCGGCCAGGTTGGAGAGTTATTTAAAGCATACCTATAAACTACTGTCACAAATAAAATGATCAAATTAAATGCGAACAGCAGAACAATCGCAGATGCTTCTAACCTGGATATCCATTTCATCAACGCAGACAGCATAAACCCTCCCCTTCCAATGGAACATGGGGATTCCCCATGTTCCATTCAACGATAGGGTGGCTATTTTTCGAAATTCATTTCCTTATAGAAGCGATCCAAAAAATCCTCTCCGATAACACTGCGATACTTATCATGAATAGGTAGCGCAATTTCTTTTAGAGCGTTTCTTTGATCTTCTTCCAAGGTTATAATTTCAACTCCGGCATCCTCGTAAATTTTAAAAATTTTATCGTCATAATTTTTGCTTTCGGTTCTGGCTACAGCGGAATATTTCGCAAACGCATCCTGAAGCAATTTTTGATTGTCCGCTGACAGACCTTCAAACCATGCTTTATTTACAAGGTACAAGAACCAACCGTGGATATGCTCCGTCTTTGTGAGATGTTTTGCCACCTCATACTGTTTGGAGGCATGAGAACTGTCCAGTGTTCCGTCAGTTGCCTCGATAACTCCCTGCTGTAATGCAGTGTATATTTCAGGGAAGGCTATCGGCGTGGGCGATGCTCCCAGCATCTTATACAGGTCAACCAAAACCGGTGTAGGGAACACGCGGATCTTCACACCAGGAAAATCTTCCGGTTTCACAAGGGGTTTCTTAACAGACAAAATATTGAAAAATCCATAGCTTCCGATTCCCATCAACTTCAGACCCTTTTTTTCGAGAGAAAGTCCGATTTCTTTCATCATCTCACTGTTTGCAAGCTTTTCTACGTCTTCCCAGTTTTTGATTACAAAAGGCATCATCAAGATATTCGCTTTAGGTTCAATAGTCGAAATAGCCACTCCTGTAATGGCACCGGCCTGAACCGCTCCAATCTGAAGTTTGTTGAGGCCGGCACTTTCGGCCCCCAGCTGGCCGGACGGATACAATTGGACTTCGATGGCCCCTTTCCCCTCCTCCTGCAAGAATGTATTCATCATCTCCATGGCTTTGTTGATCGGAGAGAACGGAGGAGCAATGCTGTACAGTCCCATTTGGATCTTATCGCCGGCAGAGGCATTTTGAATTCCGATAAGGGAAATCAGCGTCAGCATTATAACAGTCACCACCCAGAAAGATTTCTTCATTATAAATCTCCTTTTCAATAAACAAATTGTATTTACAGTAAAACTGTTATATACTGTTTATTTATACTGCAAAAATGATTTAAGCATTGTCTTTCAGCAATGCTCTTAGGCTTACCTTTTCAAGTTTTCCAGTCACCGTCTTGGGAAGTTCTTTCATAAAATGCACTCGTTTTGGCACTTTGTAATTAGCAATGTTATTGCGACAGAACTGAATGATTTCTTCTTCCGTAGCAGATTCCCCCGCTTTAAGGGCAATACATGCAACAGCAATCTCTCCTTTAGCGAGATCAGGGATCCCGACGACCTGTACCTCCGCTATGGCCGGATGGGTATATAGCAGATCCTCGATCTCTTTCGGGTAAATGTTAAATCCTCCAGTAATGATCATATCGTTTTTCCGGTCTTTGATATAACAATACCCATCCTCGTCCAGATATCCCATGTCACCGCTGTGAAACCAGCCATTCTTTATCACAGAGGCAGTTGCCTCTGGCTTATTCCAGTACCCCTTCATAATATTGGGCCCCCTGATAGCCAATTCACCGACCTCATGAGGTCCCACACGCTTGCCGTTTTCATCTACGATCGCTATCTCGATCTCCGGTACGATGGGGACACCGCAGGAATTTGCCTTCTGGACCCCCTTCCCACTGAGCGGGTTCATCAGGACGACGGGGGCCGCCTCGGTGGTTCCGTATCCTTCACTCAGCGGGGTAAATTTCTGGTTCCAAGCCATCAGTATCGGCTCCGGGGTGACCGCGGCGCCTGTTACGCAGTAGCGCAAATGGATTTTGGCAGCATACTCGTCCACCTTTGGATGGCTGATAATCGCATAATACATGGTCGCCACCCCATGAAACGCCGTGGCCTCGTGTTTGGCGAGCGCCTGCAGGCAAGCCTCCGGATCAAACCGCCCCAACCAGACGAGCGTTCCGCCGACAAACCAGAGTTCCGCCATAACATGGGTCAAGGCGTAAGAATGGAAGAGAGGTAATGCGCAAACAGTCGTATCTTTGTAGGTGGTTTCGGCCCAGTCCGCACAATGCCGGCCATTGGTCCAAAGATTGTTGTGGGTCAACATCACGCCTTTTGGCTTGCCCGTCGTACCCGAGGTGTACAGGATTGCTGCCAGATCCTCCTTCTCCACAGGGACGGCATCGAAATCAGGTTTCGCGCCCTCGATCCACTTTTCATAACTGATCGCTTTTTCTTCCTGCCCTCCACCAATAACAATCATCTTCGGAGCCTTGTCGCCGGCCTTCTCGATGATCTTCAAGGGCTCTGAAACAAGGTCCGCGGTCGTTACGATCAATCGAGGTGTGCAGTCGTCGACAATGTAGTCCAACTCCCTCTGTTTCAACATGACATTCAAAGGATTGACTACCGCCCCGGCTTTTACCACGCCGAAAAACCAGAAAAAGAATTCAGGCACATTGGGTAGAAACAGCGTGACACGTTCACCTTTTTTTATGCCGAGTTCGACAAGACCTGAGGCAATACGGCTTGCATTTTCATTGATTTGCTGGAAAGTCCATTTGCGGTCGTCGAATATTAAACCGATTTTGTCGGGGTGAGCAGTGGTAGTTTGTTCAAGATAGGTTGCCAGGTTGATTCCTCTCATAAGTTCCTCCTTCTGACAAGGCTGGAGGTCAGCTCCATGGGCTTCAAGTTGAGGGTTGATCTTCATTCACCGACAGAAAATCTTTTTTTTAACCTGACAACATCACCCCCTTTCCCACCTTGATTCCAGAAAACCGGCGCATACCGATTCCGAAGGGCACACAGCACACATCAAGCCATCCACCATCCGGAAGCGCGATTACGTGTGATACCCATAATTGCCCCCGGAAAGGCCCCAACAGGGGCTTACCAGCCATCCCCGGGCTCAGCCTGCCCGTCCACAGCACTGTTGGGCCCCAAAGGCCTCCTTTGCCCAAGAATCCGATTCTTCCTAAAAACGCTCGAAGCGGCAACCGCCCTCCTCAAGCTCCATCCTGTATGCGCGCATCCTTCTAAAAAACGCTACACTCCTTGAGCAAAGCCGATGAAAGACCTTCATCTTTTGGACGGACAGCTCACTACAACGCCTCGATCAAGGTCGCAAAACCCTGCCCTCCTCCAGCACACAGTGCAGCCAACCCCAATCTCAGGCTCCGCCGTCGCATCTCGTGCAGAAGTGTAACCATGATCCGAGAGCCGGTACACCCCACCGGGTGTCCAAGTGCGATACCGCTCCCGTTGACGTTGGTGATTTCACGATCGAGCCCCAATGCCCGCTCACAAGACAAATACTGGGCTGCAAACGCCTCGTTAAGTTCTATCAACCCGATATCCGGCAGTTCGAGACCGTTTCTTTCGAGCAGCTTCCTGATAGCCGGCACCGGTCCATCACCCATGTAGTCTGGGTCGACCCCTACCACGGTCGTATCCAGAATACGTCCCAAAGGCTTGAAGCCGGTTTGCTCGAGTTTGTCTTGACTCATCAGGACCATGGCGGCAGCACCATCGTTGATTCCGGAAGAATTCCCCGCTGTAACGCATCCTCCAGGCTTGAAGGCAGGAGGAAGTTTGGCCAGTTGCTCGAGCGTCACCTGCCTGGGGTGTTCATCCGTATCGACGACCTTCGCATCCCCTTTACGCTGTGGGATGAGCAGCGATGTGATTTCCTCCTTGAATTTTCCGGACTCAATCGCCGCCAAGGCTCTCGACTGACTGGTGTAGGCCAGTTCATCCTGATCCTCCCTGGAAATCTTGTCCCTGGCCGCTACATTCTCCGCCGTGACACCCATGCCGGCTCCCAGCGGATACTCCTGCATCGCCTTCCAGACAAGGTCATATAGTTCGGTGTGCCGAAGCCGCTGCCCCCAGCGATTGCTGTTCGAGATGTAGGGCGCATTCGACATGCTTTCGACGCCGCCCGCCACGACAACATCACCCTCGCCATCCCGGATGGCTTGCAAGGCGGTCGCCGCCGCCTGCATTCCAGACCCGCAGGTGGATGAAATGGAAACCCCTGCCGTCTGCAGGGGCAAACCGGCCTTCACGGCAGCGATGCGTGCAATGTTATTCGCCAACGGATCAAAACAATTGCCGAAATACACCTTGTCGACCGTCGACTTTTCTATGCCAGCCCTTTGAATCACGGACTCGATCACCGCTACCGCCAGATCCGTTGCAGAAAATGATTTCAGTGAGCCACCGAATGAGCCGATCGGGGTTCTTGTCGCACCGACGATATAAACGTCTTTTTTCACGTGTTCCTCCTTCAACACCCTCGGAATACAGGTTTTCTCTTCTCAAAAAACGCCTTGATGCCTTCCTGGCCATCCTCGCTGAGAACAGCCATGGCCGCGAGGCCTCCCTCCAGTTTCAAACCCTCTTTCAATGGCACATCCAGCCCCGCGTGCACGGCTTCCAATGCAAAACGGATCGCCAGCGGAGGCTTCCCGACCATCTTCAGCGCAAACTCACGGGCCGTTTCCATGAGGCGGTCACCTGGAACCACCTGACTGACAATCCCCAAGGCCAAGGCTCTGGAGGCATCGATCACGGAACCGGTGAGGATCAATTCCAATGCGACCGCAGGCCCGAGCAGCCGCGTGGCCCGCTGGGTCCCTCCCCAGCCGGGGATAAAACCCAGATTGATTTCCGGAAAACTAAACCGGGCCTCTTCCGAGGCGATGCGAAAGGTGCAGGCCAAGGCGAGTTCGAACGCCCCGCCGAACGCGATCCCGTTGATCGCCGCTATTGAGGGTTTGCCGATCTCGTCGAGCATGGCGAAGACATTCTGTCCCAACTTGGACCAATCTATCCCGAGCGCCTGCTTTTTCTCCTCGAGGAAGGTATGGACATCAGCGCCGCTGCTGAAAGCCTTCGGCCCCTGCCCCGTTATAACGACGACAGAACAGTCCGTGCTCTCTTTTGCAAGGCGGAGATACTCAGCCAAACTTTGGAGCGCAGTCTTATTGAAACTGTTCATATGCGAAGGGCGATTTAAGGTAATCGTCCAAATGCCTTGATCCTTATCGAGCAGTATTTCCGCTTCATTCATGTGAATCCCCTTCGGAATGAAAAAATGATCCGATAAGTTATTCGACGGGATTAGAAATCCAATTGGACCGGCACGGGATTCTTCGAATCGGACCAGTCATAAAATCCCTTGCCGGTTTTCATGCCATGGTATCCCATGATCACCATTTTTCTGAGAAGCGGCGGCGGCGCGTAACGAAGGTCCTTGTACTCTTCGAACATCGTATCGGCCGCCTTGCAAATCAGATTCAGACCGATCATATCCGCGAGCATCAACGGTCCGACTGGATGGCCAAGGCCAAGCTTGATCCCTGCATCGATGTCCGTCACGCCGGCAACCGAGTTCCCTACAGCGCGAATCGCATCCAGCAAAAAAGGGGTCAGCAGGAGGTTGACGATAAATCCTGCGTTATCCTTGGCCACAATGGGGAACTTCTTCAGGTTTTTTGCGAACGTCTGAAGCTCCTGCAGCACTCCCGGGGCCAAGGAAATGGTCTTGATGATCTCGACGAGGGGCATCACCGGGGCTGGATAAAAAAAATGGAGCCCTGCAAAACGCTCCTTTCTGCTGGTCTCCGCCGCCATCCTGGTGACAGACAACGACGACGTGTTGGTGGCGAATATCGTGTCCGCCCTACAGCACCCATCCAGCACCTTGAAAAGGGCGTTCTTGGTCTCGAGGTCTTCGAAAACAGCCTCGATAATCAGGTCGCAATCCGCCAAATCCTCCAACTCCAGTGTCCCCTTGAGATGTTTGATCAGGTCAGCCTTCTGCTCCTGCGTCAAGCGCTCCTTTTTAACCAACTTTTCAAGGGAAGCATTGACATTGCTTACCCCCCTCGCCAAGGCTTCCTGATCCATTTCCCTGACGATCACCTCATATCCGCCTTGAAGCACCACCTGTACAATGCCTGACCCCATGGCCCCGCATCCAAGGATCCCGACTTTTTTAAGCGCCATTGTCCCCTCCTTAAAACCTTCCCAAAAGCTGCCGGGCTATCGTGTTTTTCTCCATTTCCTTGGTCGCTTCATAAATCTCGACGATCTTGGCGTCCCGGTAAAATCGTTCAATGTCATACTCATTGATGTAGCCATAGCCGCCGTGCAGCTGAAGGGCATCGTCGGTCACACGGACGCCTGTCTCGCCGGATAGCCACTTAGCCATCGCGATGAGTTTCGGATCCGTCTTGCCATGGTCCAAAAGCCAGGCAGCCTGATAGGTCAACACGCGCGCCGCCTCCACCATGGTCGCCATTTCAGCCAATTTGAACTGGACGGCCTGAAATTTTCCGATGGCGCTACCGAAGGCTTGGCGCTTCTTGACATGGGCGATGGTCTGATCCAGCGCGCCCTGCCCCACGCCCACCCCTTGAGAGGCCGCAACGACACGATTCATATTGAAGAGTTCCATGATCTGCTCGAAGCCATTTCCCTCTTGACCCCCGATGAGATTTCCGGCCGGAACCCGCACATCGCTGAAGGACAGTTCGGCGGTATCCGAAGCGCGGATCCCGAGCTTGCCTTTGATCTTCGAGGCCCCGAACCCAGCGCGATCGGTCTCCATCATGATCATGGAATAACGGCCATAGCGGTTTTTGGCATCCGGATCCGTCAAGCAGAAAACCGCTAGATAATCGGCGATGGTGCCGTTCGTGATAAAGATCTTCGATCCGTTAATGACGTAATCCTCGCCATCTTTGACGGCTGTCGTCCTCACACCGAAGATATCGCTGCCCGCATCCGGCTCCGTGACCGCCGTGCCCATGATGGCTTCCCCCGCAGGAATCGGAGGAAGATATTTCTCTTTCTGCTCCTTCGTCCCATGGTTTTGCAGGGTCTCCGCACCAAAAGAGGACAGGAGCACACAACCGCACCCGGGATCAACCCGCCAGAATTCCTCCGTGATCAAGCAGTACTCCAGCAACCCGAGATCCGCCCCCCCGTTCTCCTCCTTGATGTAAACCCCTACGAAGCCCAGCTCGCAGGCCTTCCGCCAAAGATCCTTCGGAAACTCCTCACGGCGGTCATATTCCTTGGCCACCTCACGGATCTCGCCTTCTGCGAACTCGCGTGCAGCTTTCTTGATATCCTTCTGCTCCTTGCTCAGTTCGAAGTTCATATTTGCTCCTTTCGACGCGAATCTTGATCAGCGGCCACATAACCGCATCCTGAGAAGTGAATAAAAGGGTGGAAAAACTGGCTGCACGGGGGCAAACAACGCACTCACCCCCCGGCCAATAAAAATACTAAACGGTCAGTATCGTTATAGGGTTTTTTCGCGAATGTCAAGCTTTTTTTCGTTCGACGATGCAGGCGGTAGGCTGAAAACAGATCCCGACATCCCGCAAGAAGCGGAGGGGAGGACTTTTAATGAAGGATCAAAGAAATCATCTGATCGGGAAGGCGATCCCGTAATGCAATTGCAGAAAATGTGGAGGGATCTTCGAACCTACTCGGCCTTGGGGAAGTCCCGTTTCCCTCGTTGATGCGGTGCATCGATCTTCAGCTTGATCATCTTTCGCCAGAGGGTGGACGGATGCATGCCGAGTCTTTGTGCCGTCTCCTTCCGGCTCCAGTTCTTTTCCCGGAGGGCCGTCAGGATGAAGCTCCGCTCCATGTCCTCGAACGACATATCCGGATCGAAGGTCTTCTGCGAGCGATTGTCCCGAGCCCGCCACTTGCGCGGGAACAGATATTCCGGCAGATGCTCGAGCCCTATGAAACCAGATTTGCACACAACCGTGGCATACTCGATGATGTTCTCCAATTCTCTGATATTACCAGGGAAATGGTGCGCCATCAGAATGGGCAGCACCTCTGGCGAAAGGCCTTGGATCTCCTTGCCGGAAAGGCGGTTGAACTTCTTGATGAAGAACTCGACCAGCAGGGGGATGTCCTCTTTGCGGCTTCGCAGCGGCGGCAGACGCAGCTTTATCACGTTGATACGGTAATAGAGATCCTGCCGGAACCGGCCCTCGCGCACCAGTTCCTCCAGTTCCCGGTTCGTGGCTGCGACGATCCGCACGTCAGCCCTGCGGGAAGTGGTCCCCCCAAGAGGCTCATAGGTCTTTTCCTGCAGGACACGCAGCAGGCGCACTTGAAGGGCGGGCGACACATCTCCTATCTCGTCCAGAAAAAGGGTCCCCCCCTCCGCCAGCGCCAGCCGTCCGGGCTTGTCCTTCTTCGCATCCGTAAACGCACCGGCCTCATAACCGAACAGCTCCGACTCGAGCAGACTGTCCGGCAAAGCCGCGCAATTCAGGGCGATCATCGGACCGTTTCTCCGCGGACTCAACGAGTGGATGGCCTTGGCGAACAATTCCTTGCCCGTCCCGCTTTCGCCCACGAGAAGGACCGTGGCATCACTCTCCGAGACCTGCTCCAGTACCCCGAAGAGACGCTGCATCTCTTTGTTTTTGCTGATGATATCGAAAAAGGACTGCCGGCCTTTGAGCTCCTTGCGGAGTTCCTCGACCACGCTCAGGTCTCTGAAGCTTTCCACTCCGCCGATGACGCGTCCATCCTCCCGGAGCAAGGCCGTCGAGATGCTGACCGGGATCCGATCCCCGGCGGAATTCACGATGAAAATCGTCTGGTTCAACACCGGCCGGCCGGTCTCCATGGTTCGACGCAGCGAACACTCGCTTTCACAGATGCTGGCCCTGAATACGTCCCAGCAATGCCTCCCGAGGGCCTCTTCCCTGGGAATGCCCGTTATTTTTTCGGCGCTGCGGTTGAAGGAGGTAATCCGCCATTGGGCATCCACCGTAAAGACCCCGTCCGCGATGCTGTCCAGGATGATCTCGGTCTGTTTCTCATGGGCGCGGCTGCTCATCGTCCGGCTCTCTTTCCGTTAGGCGCTGGGCGTTCATGTTTTATCATCTTGAGTCCGGTCCTCCTTAATGCCCTCTGCCTCCATCAGCAAGCGCCTCCACATAGAAATCTGCTCTTCGCTCCATCGGACAAAACCCTTTTCCCGGATCGGCCATACGGCCGAGTTCGACCACCATTTCCGGATCGAAACCCATCAATGCTTCAAACGGATGAGGCATTCGTAGGCCTCTTTGATCCGGACGAAGGTCTCGTGGTCTCCGCCGGTATCCGGATGGACCTGAATGGCCTTCCTTCGATACGTTTGCACCACCTCTGCTCTGCCCATGGTCCGGAAGGCCTGAGGCTCCAAACCGAGTTCCCGGCACGCCCCTAACTCCTCCGGGCTCAGGCCATGCGCGCCCGAAGGCCGGGACCCGTACATTCTGTGGCGGCTGATGAAATCCTGGATATCTTCGTCCCATACGCTGTGAGGATCCCACCCCTGGTCGAAATACAGCATGACATAGCGTGCCAGGTAGGGATGGAGGACGTTTTGGTCATCACGCCGCACCCCGCGGAAGAAGCCTGTATCCCGGTTGAGTCGGCAAAGGTCCTCGAGGAAAAAATGATCCACCCGCTCCGGGTCCAGCATTCCGGGATAATTGCGGCTGATGAGATGGCTGAAATGGGTCTGGAGATGCAGGGCCGTAAACAGGTAGGCACGGATCTCGCGTTCCGGCAGCTGCCTTTTCATATCCTCGAAGATATGCTCGATCTCGTCCCGGCTTTTCTCGAGAAGAACATTCAAAAATTTCCAGCTTTTTCCCTCGAGGTTACCGATGTCCACGCGGCCGCAGCGCAGATAGTGGAGTCTGCGTTTGTCGAACGAGTGCAGCTCTTTTTGAAGCGTATCCATTTCCTGGGACGAATATGTGCGTCCGCCTCTGGAGCTCCGGCCTCCCCGGTCGAAAAGATCGACCACCCGCCGGATATCCGGGTCCAGAAAAGGAAGGAAGAGCCTTTCGAGTTCATCGGCCGTAAAGCTCACATCGGCCCGCTCCAGATCCCTCTCGAGATCTTCATTGATATAGAAGCTGTTGCCTCCCGGATACTCGATGAACAAGCCCGGGTCCTCTCCCAGGTGGTAGAGTTCCCGGTGCTGCCAAACCCCGCCCACCTCGAAGGATTCTGCAATCGCATATTCGAAGACCCCCTGACGATAGGTGCGTCTGAGATACAATAGGTACTCCTTTTTCTCTCCGTTTCTGTTTGCTTGCCTGCCTCAGGCCGCCGGGGCCCCCGCGGGCGAGACGGTGCCGGTCTTGCAGTGGGCCCCCGATATTATCAACTCCCTGCCCACCCCGCCAGAAATGAACTTTGAACCTAGAATCGCCCTCATCTCGTCTTGATAAAAGGTGCAATGCGTGCCACAAATCCAATCGAGCGCAGCTAGCCGGTCGAAATCCCTGCAGTCATGAAGCCCCCCAAGGATCCCGCAGACGGGGCCTCGCCGCACGGCCTCATCGAGAATCACAGACACACCGGGGTGAGAACACCCGACCACCACGTACAGCCACCCATCCTCTTCGACGACGAGGCTTTGCTCGATCCCGGCAAGTTCCCCCGTCGAGTAGAGATGCTCGTCGATCCGCAATGCACCGCTGACCGGAACGAAATCCCGGGGCGCCCTCGGATGCAGCGCCGAAACAGGCGCGAACACAGGGCATGGCCTGATCGATATGAATGTTTCCAGGCCGCCGGTGTGATCCCAGTGGGCGTGCGATATAAACACCATGTCCACCTCGGCGGGCTCGACACCACACAGACGCATGTTGTTCATCAGAATACGCCCATCTGCACCGGTATCGAACAGGATCTTTTTCCCGCCGGTTTCCAGAAAACATGCAAAGCCCCAATCCGCTTCCACACCAGGGAGCGCCGCCGTGTTGTCGTACAGAATGACCGCCCTCATCCGTGTCTCCTCCCTTTACCCGTCGCCCGACAAACCCTCGATCCTCATTGGAAGAACCCGTGCCTCTCATAAAGAAGCGCTGCTCCATATCGTCGATCCGGATCTGCGCGCGCACAAGCGATCGTTTTCCGAGAACAAAACCTTTTTCCCCAAAAAATGAAAAATCAACATGCCTTCCCCTGCCGGCCCTTTGAAAAACCCGCTGTCTTTCAGAGGCTGAGGAATAACCACCTGGTGAAGACCTGCAAAATACCGGGAACGACCCTGCATAGACGGGAACCCGGTGGGGAAGGATGGTCGGAAAATGCACACGAGCGGTTTTCGACGCCTGGCAGGGCACAATCCACGGGTGGGTATATCGAAGATCCATTTCTCCCCATGCGAAGTTCAAAAAACGAGGAAAAAGGCGACCGACCGATTGAGAACGTTTTGACGCGATGTAGAACCGCTCATTGAAACCTTTTCCCCATATGCCTATTTTTAATGTTAGGGATAGAGGCAAGTTTCTGCAACCCCGCCTTCCGACCCCTGCCCGGCTGAAACCGGATGGCCGACCCCGGCACCCTCTCGAATCTGAGAAAGGGTTTATCGACCAACCGCAAGAAAATCAAGCCCTTCAACAAATGCGGGCCGGGAAGGGTAGCTTATCGGTGTGTTGAGAGAGCCTCTTGCATAGGGCAAGCAAAAATCTCCTGAAGAAAACCTTCGAAATCCTTGGAACAACTCTGTGCTGAAGGATGCCACAGTGGAGAAAGATGATCAAAAGGCTGCGCATGAGGGGTTCCCATCGGCCTTGCAGGAGCAAACCCGCTGGTTGGCGCCGGCCAACTCAGCAAATGATATTTCTCGAGGAAAACGGCGCTGCCAGGCAAATGGCGCTTTATATAAAAGACTGAAAAGGATAATCTCCCTTACAATGGCGTGGGTGCAGTCACCTCAACATCAACGTTCGCGCGCGTGGGAGGCGTAAGTTCCAGGTCCGCGGCAACGAATACATGGTGAATAGGATGCATGATCCGATCCGCTCCGACATGGTTGTCCTGGATGTCATCTCCAGGCATCGTGAGACGGAGGCTGTTTTCAGACGTTATGATCAGAAAGCCGGCGTCTGCCTCTGTTGCGAGGCTCTTTTCGAAACGATTCGAGGCATGGCGGAAAAATACCGTCTCGACCTGGATGCGCTCCTGGCCGATCTTAAGGCAGCGGCGGCCTCGGAAGACTCAGAACGTACCCAATAGGCTTGTGAGATCAAGAAGGCAGGGGGTCGACCCAATCTGCGATCGCTGCCAAATCCATCGTTTAGATCGTCTCCATCCGGAAATGATTTTCCGGTAGGACTCAGTTTCCAATCCGGAAATGAGGATTCATTTACACGCCCTTCGGGTCCTTCGTCCCACCGCTTCGCGGCGGGTCCTGGTTTGGCCAAGATCAAGAAAACGAAGCGTTTGTGCGGAGTCGACGTGTAGATCGCCCACAAACAAGGGGGCGGATTGATGCCGAGATGGGCCAAGAAGACCATCTCGGGGCGGAAACGAGATCGGACATTCAAATCGAGCGGCGTGTTCGAATGACCTCTTACCTTGCTTCCGAACTGAAACTGAATCAACAAAAGGTTTTTCCATGTTTTCACCAAAACTGGCCTGCTGCAATCTGATTGCGGATATCCCCCGCCTGAAGACGTTCGCCCTCGAACACGGTTTCGACGGCATCGATTGGAGTTTCACCCCCGAGAACCTGCCGCAAACCCCAGCGGAAGAATCGGCGCTGTTCCGCTCGATCGAAGGGTTGGCCCCCTTGGAAGTGCGTTACCACTGTGCATTTCACAAGACCGATCTGGGTGATGTCGATGAGGAAAGGGCCAAAAACGCCATGATCCTCTTTCAACACCTGTCCCGAATCGTATCCAAAATGAACGGCCATTTTTTGACTCTTCACATAGGGCTTGGACGCAACACCACCCATCACCTATCCTGGGACCGGACCATCCGCCGCCTCACCAAGCTGGTTCAGATCGCCAGCGCCCTGAACGTGAAGATCTGCCTCGAAAACCTCGGCTGGGGGTGGACCAGCAGGCCTGACCTCTACGAAAAGCTGATCCGCAAGTCAGGCGCCTGGGGCACACTCGACATCGGGCATGCCCAGGTAAGCCCTTCGATCAAATCCCAAATCTTTGACATTGAAGACTTCGTCAGCCCCCACCCCGAGCGGTTTCTGAACGCCCACGTCTACCACAAGGAAACCAGCCAGGGGCATCTGCCACCCTCGAGAACAGATGACCTCGAAGATCGCCTGGCGCTCGTGAGCCGACTCCAGCTCTGCACCTGGTGGGTCTTGGAACTGCACGAAGAAGCGGCCCTGCTTCAAACGCTCAAATTCGTTCGTCAGTTTCTTCGAAGGCACGCTCAGGGGAAAGGCCCTGCAGCTGCAACATGAACCTCTCACAGGGTTATACGGCGGTGACCCGGCTTCTGATCGATGAACCTTTGCGACTTCGGTACACGTCCCGCTCAACTGCGCCTTGACACCACGGCACATCCTGATATACTCGCCCGGTCAATTAATCAACTGTTCGAAAGGAAAAGCAAAATGGACGTATTGGTCGTCGGCGGAGGTGGCCGTGAACACGCCTTGGCCTGGAAATTGGCCCAATCCGGAAGCATACGAAAGGTCTTCGTCGCCCCCGGGAATGCCGGAACCGCCATGGAACGGGGGGTGGAAAACCTTCCGATCCCATCGGATGACATCGACGCCCTGGCGTCTTTCGCCGCCCGCCAAAAGATCGGCTTGACGGTTGTAGGCCCCGAGGCCCCCCTGGTCGCCGGTATCACGGATCATTTCAGGGCCCGCGGGCTGGCTTGCTTCGGCCCAAGCGCACAGGCCGCCCGCCTCGAGGGTTCGAAGCGGTTCGCCAAGGACTTCATGGCGCGTCACAACATTCCGACCGCCGCCTACGGCGCCTTCACCGAACTCACAGCCGCCAGGACCTTTATCGAAAAGGCCGCCCTCCCCCTGGTGATCAAGGCGGACGGCCTGGCAGCCGGGAAAGGGGTCGTCATCGTAACCACCCCGGAAGAGGCTGTCCGTATAACCGAGGAAATGCTTTCGGGCACCGCCTTCGGTGATGCGGGGAAAACGGTCGTGATCGAAGAATTTCTCGCGGGCGAAGAGGCCAGCTTCACGGTGATGGTAGGCGGCGAATCGATCCTGCCGCTCGCCACCAGCCAGGATCACAAGGCACGGGATGACGGCGACCAAGGGCCCAACACCGGGGGGATGGGGGCCTACTCCCCCGCTCCGGTCGTATCGGACCACGTCTACCAGCGGGTCATGCGCGAGGTGATCGAACCGACCGTGCGCGGAATGGCCCTGGAAGGGACCCCTTACACCGGTTTTTTGTATGCCGGCCTGATGATCGGTACGGATGGAAACCCGAAGGTCCTCGAGTACAACTGCCGCTTCGGCGATCCCGAAACGCAGCCGATCGTGATGCGCCTTCAGTCCGATCTGGCGGACCTGTGCCTCGCCTGCCTGGAAAACCGCCTGGACGGCGCGTCCATCCAGTGGGATCAACGCGCCGCCCTGGGGGTCGTGATGGCGGCCGGCGGGTATCCAATCTCCTACCGCAAGGGCGACCCCATCAACGGGCTCGACGAGAAGGCCCCGGACGATGTGAAGGTCTTTCACAGCGGCACCGCCTTTCAGAACGATGCGGTAATCACAGCCGGAGGGCGTGTCCTGTGTGTGACCGCTCTGGGGCGGACTGTGCGCGAGGCCCAGGCCAAGGCTTACGCACATATCGAGCGTATCCATTGGGACGGCGTTTATTACCGAACGGACATCGGGTACCGGGCCGTAGAACGCGAACAGGCCGGAGGGAACTGAATCACCGGACGGGCTGGTTGAAATAACCCAACTGGACCTGCGGCAGTTCCTGCCGCAGGCGGCCGACAAACACGCGCATCCCCATGGCAGGGGAGGACGAAACGGGCATGTGCGCGAGGTATTGCTGGGGGTCGATGCAGAGGTTCTTCAGGTGGATGAAGTTCAGATCCGTCGCCAGCACCAGTTCCTCCAAGGCTGTGAACTCCGCCTCCTGATCGGTGATGCCAGGAAAGACCAGATAGTTGATCATCGTGTAGAGGCCGGCGGCACGGGAGAGGCGGATGCTCTCAACCACGTCGGCGAAGCTGTAGCCCTTCGGTCGGTAATAGGCCTCGTAGAAATCCGCCCGCGCGCTGTTCAGGCTGATGCGAATCGAATCCAGGCCGCAGCCGATTACGTGACGCACCCGCCCAGGCCAACTCCCGTTCGTATTTAGGTTAATCGTCCCCTTCCCCGTCAGCCGGCGAATTTGAACGATGCTCTCACCCATCAGGCGGTATTCCGTCAAAGGCTCCCCTTCGCACCCCTGCCCAAAACTCATGATTGCCTCGGGCGCCGTCTCCAGGTGCCGCACAGCGAGGGCGACGACTTCGGCCGGGTCCGGCCTGAAGGAAAGCCGCTCGTGGGAGGCCTCGGTAAACCCCTCCGGCTGAAAAGAAAGACACCCAAGGCAGGCGGCGTTGCATGAGCGGCTCACCGGCAGCGGGGCCTCCCATCGGCCGAGGAAGAGGTTCTTGGCGGCGAAACAGTGGTTCTTGGTGGCACATTGGACGAGATGCCGCGCGAGAGGCCCTAGGCCGTGCTCCCGGCGGTAGCTCCTGATAGCAGGCAGTAGTTCGTCATCGTCGTAGTAGCGGGGATCCCATTTGTGATTGTACTCGATCTGGAAACCGGCCGCCCAATACCGGTCCTCCAGCGAGCCCACCGCCGTATAGGCCCACATCGGCAAGGTGTAATCCTTGCTGCGATAGTCCGCCGCAGGCAGATGGCTGCGGAGCCAGCCCGGCTCCAGAAAAGCGGCCACGGCGCAGACGGGCTCCAGGCCCGTGGCTGTTTCCTCCTCCAGAACGAGTTCCGTTCGGCCTGTCTCCGGATCGAGTCCGAAGGGAGGGCAGCCCGGGATGAAGAACAGTTTGCTGAATTCGGGCATTTCGGTCAGGACCTCCGCCTCGAGAGGGGTGGGGCCTTGGCCTGAGAAGCCGACCATCCGAAGATAAGGGTGTTCGTAGATATTGCCCGATGCATCCGCATAAAGCATGAAAGGCAGGTTTTGAAGCCTTTCATGCAACCCTGCTGTACTCTTCTCAAATACCCCCAATCTCGCCCCCCATCCGAATCACCTGCTGCACCCGCCTATTGTACGATCTGCTCCGGTTCCCGCAGGGACACGACTCTCCCGCCCATCCGGGAACGAGGACATTTCTTCACACCCTTCGGGTGCTCAGTCCCGCCCCTGCGGGGCGGGTCCCTATTTTTACAATATCAAGGAGACCAATCGTTTTCGCAGAGGCGATCTGCACGTCGCCGGAAAAGCAGCCGTGCGGATCAACCCCGAGATTGACCAATAAAACCCTTTCCGGATGGAAACAAGTCTAGATCCATCCGGAAATGATTTCCCGGTAGAACCCAGTTTCCAATCCGGAAATGAGGATTTTTGGCCAATATCAAGGAAATCAAGCGTTTGCGCGGAGGCGACCTGCAGGTCGCCGCACAAGCAAACGTGCAGATTGACGCCGAGATTGGCCAAAAAGACCATTTCCGGACGGAAACAAGTCTAGCATCGATCCCACTGGATCTCAAATTATATGCGGTTGACCCGCCCCATTTTTCCTTTTAATATATTTTGTTTATAGGTTTGTAAAAACCATCTCTCAGCAGGAGCGCCCTCTCTGAAGCCACGAAACACACACGACGCCACGAACAACGCCTCGGGCACACCGGACGCGCGTCAAGGAAAACCAGCGTCCGACCGCCCCGGTGCCCCGGCCGCCGGGCAGCAGTTCAGGCTCGTCAAATTCTTCGCCTATGCCAGCTTCGTCGTCCTGATGCTTTTCAGCTTCCCCTTATCGGTGGTCATCTCGCGGCAGGCCAAGGACATCCTGATGCAAAGCTACGAGAACTACGCACGGCTGTTGGGGCAGAATCTGGATCACCAGGTATTCCAGAATTTCGTTCTCCCGGTGACAGGCCGCTATGGCATGATTCGGCTCAGAGAGCAGAAACAGAATGAGTGGATGGACCGGATCGTCCGCAATACCATCCACAGCTTCAAGATCGATCTCGTCAACATCTACGACATCGGCAAGGGGGTGATCGCCTACAGCACCGACACCCGCCTCCTGGGGAAAAAGGCCCATGAAAGCCTTGGCTACAAAAGGGCCGTCCTCGGTGAAACCACATCGGGGCTGATTTCAGAAGGGGACGACCTATGGGGTCTCGGGATCGAGATCTTCGGAGGGGAAAAAAAGCTTCGAACCTACATCCCTTTCCGGGGTGCGGACCCGTTCACCGGCGACAAGGGGTACGTTCTCGGCGTTTTCGAGCTGATCCAGGACCTGTCGGAGGAATACGAGTCCATCGTTCGGTTTCAGTACCTGGTGTTCGGCCTCTCGATCCTGATTATGGGGCTGATCTTCGTCGTGCTGCTGCTGATCGTACGCAAGGCGGAGAACATCCTCCAGGAGCGGACCCGCCAGCAGCGTGAACTGGAGTCCCAGCTGAACCAGGCCGAACGGTTGGCCGCCCTCGGCCAGATGGTCGCGGGGGTCTCCCACGAAATCCGGAATCCCCTGGGCATCATCCGCAGCACGGCGGAGTTTCTGGGCGGCATGCCCGAGATCCGTGAACATCAAAAGATGCTTTGCGGTGTCATCGTGGAGGAGTCCAGCCGGCTCAACAATATCGTCACGGAGTTCTTGGATTTTGCACGCCCCCAGACCCCCAGGCTCCGTGACATTCAACTCGAAGACATCCTCCGCAAAAACCTGGTCTTCCTGTCGCCCGAATTCGAGAAGCATGGCATCCGTGTGCAACACGATCTAAACGGCCGGGCTATGCCGCTCAAGGCCGACCCTGACCTGCTCTACAGGGCCTTCTTGAACATCTTCATCAATGCCGTCCAGGCCATGGAACAAGGGGGAGAGATGCGGGTCCATGCCGGCGTCGAAGACGGATACTACCGCCTCGACATCGAGGATACCGGTTGCGGGATCAGCGAAGAGAACCTGGCCCGCATCTTCGACCCATTTTTCACCTGCAAGGACCGGGGCTCCGGGCTCGGACTCTCCATTGTGCGAAACATCATCGAGGGGCACCAAGGAACCATCGCGATCGAAAGCGAGGAGGAGACCGGCACCCGTGTAACGATCAGACTGCCCAAGGAGCCCCTGTGAATATGAACTGGTTTCCATCCGGGTATGGTCTTTTTGGCCAATCTCGGCGTCAATCTGCTCGTTTGCTTGTGCGGCGACCTGCAGGTCGCCTCCGCGCAAACACTTGATTTCCTTGATATTGGCCAAACCGGGACCCGCCGCGAAGCGGTGGGACTGAGCACCCGAAGGGTGTAAAGAAAAATCCTCATTTCCGGATTGGAAACTGGGTTCTACCGGGAAATCATTTCCGGATGGATACGACCTGGAAAAAGCGAGAGGATTTATTCTCATGGAGACCATTCTGATCGTCGATGACGAAAAGAATTATCTGGTCGTCATGGAGGCCTTGCTGGCCTCCGAAGGCTACGAGATCATCACGGCCCAAAATGGATTCGATGCCATCCGGCTGATCGAGGAATCGGATCTGGATCTCCTGGTCACCGACATGAAGATGCCGGGGATGAGCGGCATGGAACTCCTCGAAACGGCCAAGAAGATTCAGCCTGATCTCCCCGTGATCATGATGACGGCCTACGGGACGATCGAAATGGCCGTGGAGGCCATGAAAAAACAAGCGTATGATTATATCACAAAGCCATTCGAGAACGAACAGCTCAAACTGACCGTCAAGAAGGCCCTCGAAAATCATCGGCTCATCAAGCAGAACCGGTTTCTCACGAAAGCCCTGTCAGACCGTTTCCGTTACGGAAATATCATCGGCAAGAGCAAGGTTATGCTCAAGGTCTATGACCTGATCGAAAAGGTCTCGCATTCCAGGGCATCCGTTTTGATCAGCGGACCCTCCGGAACCGGCAAGGAGTTGATCGCCAAGGCCATTCACTATGGAAGCCCCCGAAAAGACCTCCCTTTCGTCTCGATCAACTGTGGTGCCCTGACGGAAACGCTGCTTGAAAGCGAACTGTTCGGCCATGAAAAAGGCGCCTTTACCGGGGCCGTCGCCATGCGCAAAGGACGGTTCGAGGTTGCCGACGGCGGGACACTATTCCTCGACGAGGTGGGTGATATGCCGGCCTCCCTTCAGGTAAAGCTCTTGCGCGTCCTGCAGGAGATGGAATTCGAGCGGGTCGGCGGAACCAAAACCATCAAGGTGGACGTGCGCGTGATTTCCGCCTCCAACCGTAATATCAAAGACGACGTCGCCGAGGGCATCTTCAGAGAAGATCTTTTCTACCGGCTGAATGTCATCAACATAGAGGTGCCCCCGCTCAGGGAAAGGCTCGACGACATTCCGCTGCTGGTAAAACATTTTATTGAAAAATATCGCGAAAACGCATCCGAGAAACCCGTGGAACTCAGCCCGGAGGTCTGGAAGATCTTTTACACCTACTCATGGCCCGGGAATGTTCGGCAGCTCGAAAACGTGATCGAACGGGCGGTAATCCTGAATCCGGGGCGGTTGATCACCTTGGACGACCTGCCGGAGGAAATGGTGGAGGCCGAGACCGAACTCGATATAGAACGCTTCATACCACCCAACACCTCTCTTACGGAGGCCCTCGAAACCATTGAAGAAAAAATGATCCGGCGCGCGCTGGAGCGGTGCGGAAACGTTCAGTCCCATGCCGCAAAGATGCTCGGGATTACGAAGAGTCTGATCCAGCACAAGATGAAGAAATACCAGATATCCCTATAACAGTTCAAAATCTTGTACTGAAATTTATCACGTATTATTCATTAATTACGTGATCAAAGCTCCGAAGACCGAAAACCGAGTACAAAATTTTGTACCTTTCACGCCTCCTGCTGAGGGTGCGGAACAAGGCGTGCAAAATAATAATGCAATAATTTCAATGTATTATTAATTTTTTCGGATCTTAGGGACACTTTGGCAAGCATATTGCAGAATACCTATATCAAAAATCACTCTTTCCTCCTGAAAACCAGCCGCTCTTTGAGCGGCTGGTTTTTTTTCAGCATGATCAACCCGCAGAGCTTACCGTTACTTTTGCAGAAAAATCAAAAGGTTCATCCATTCGATTCCGATACGGTCTCCCTGAAATAGCGGATGGTCCTGGCCAAACCCTCCCCGAGTTGGGTCCTCGGGCGCCATCCAAGGCGTTCCATCGCCAGCCCGATGTCCGGCCGCCGCTGCAAAGGGTCATCACAGGGCCGCGGTTCGTAAACGAACGTCGATGAACTTCCGGTGAGGCGGACGATCTGCTCGGCGAGCTCCCTGATCGAAAATTCGTCTGGATTCCCGAGGTTCACCGGCCCGGTCAGATCATCGGGCGCGGCCATCAAGCGCATCAACCCCTCGATCAGATCGTCCACGAAGCAGAACGACCGGGTCTGCAGTCCATCTCCATACAGGGTGATAGGCTTCCCGCTCAAGGCCTGGACGATGAAATTGCTGACGACGCGGCCGTCGTTGGGGTGCATTCGAGGGCCGTAGGTATTGAAGATCCTTGCCACACGGATGTTGACGCCGTTCTGCCGGTGGTAGTCGAAAAAGAGCGTTTCGGCGCACCGCTTACCCTCGTCGTAACAGGCCCGCCGACCGATGGGATTCACATGCCCCCAATAGGTCTCGTGCTGCGGATGCTCCTGCGGGTCTCCGTACACCTCGCTCGTGGATGCCTGCAGGATCTTCGCCTTGACGCGCTTGGCCAATCCGAGCATGTTGATAGCGCCCATCACGCTGGTCTTGACCGTTTTGACGGGATTGTACTGATAGTGAACCGGTGAAGCCGGACAAGCGAGGTTGTAGATCTCGTCCACTTCGAGCAGGATGGGCTGCACGAGATCGTGACGGAGCAGTTCGAAATTGGGCCTGCCGAGCAAGTGCGCGACGTTCCGTTTGGAGCCCGTGAAAAAATTGTCGAGGCAGAGGACATCATGACCCTCCGCCATCAGACGCTCGCAAAGATGTGAACCCAGGAAACCGGCCCCGCCCGTAACCAGTATTCTTTTCTGCCAGTGGCGCATCCATTCTCCCTGTCAACTGCAAGCCTGCGGCCCCGGCCTCTAAAGGTCTTCCCTGCTAAAACCTTTTCCCGTGCGTTTTCCCGCCGGTCTCCGCCCTTCACGAAAAACGTTCAAAATCTCACAAAGCGCCACTCAAAAGCAGGCAAAGCCTCCCACAGGCTTGGAAACGAACCGGCGTCGATCTGGTGCCGAAAGAACCTTGCCCGGCAAAGACCTCAGATAAAATGGGTGAGCGGCGGCTTGCCGATCGCGTACACATTGAAGCCCATCTCGAACAATCGGCAATGGTCCAGGATATTCCTTCCGTCGAAGATAAACGCCGGTTTTCCCATGGAACGAAAAATCCGATCGTAATCGAGGTCCGCGTAAAGACCCCACTCCGTCAGGACAGCGATGGCATCCGAACCTGCTGCGGCCGCGTAGGGATCCTCTTCGTAACGGACATCGCCATCGACATCCCGCAGATCGAGGCGTGCCTGCCGGATCGCCTTCGGGTCGGAAATCACCAGCCTAGCGCGTTCCTCCAACAGTTTGCGGGCCACGAATATGGCGGGGCTCTCCCGGGTGTCACCGGTGTTGGCCTTGAAAGCGAAACCGAACAGGCTGATCTGCTTGCCCGCCAAGGTGTTGAACATGGCCCCGAGCATGTTCAGCACGAACCGGTCCTTCTGATAGTCGTTGATGCGCAGCACCCCCAGCCAGTAATCCGCCACCTCCTCCAACCCGTACGAGCGGCACAGATACACCAGGTTGAGGATATCCTTCTTGAAGCAGGAGCCGCCGAAGCCTACACTCGCATTCAAAAACTTCGGACCCACGCGCCGATCCATCCCGACGGCTTCGGCCACCTCGACCACATCCGCATCCGTCCGTTCGCACAGTGCACTGATGGCGTTGATCGAGGAAATCCGCTGGGCCAAGAAGGCATTCGCCACAAGCTTCGACAGTTCGCTGCTCCAGACGTTGGAAGTGAGGATGCGCTCCCGCGGAACCCAGTGGGCGTAAAGCCGCACGAGTTCATCCCTGGCCAGGATCCCTTCCGGCGTTTCGGCAGACCCGATGAGGACCCTGTCCGGGTCCTCCAGATCTTTGATGGCCGTCCCCTCGGCCAGAAATTCGGGGTTCGAGAGGACGTCGAATCGGACAGGGTGCCGGCTCGTATTGAGGATGCGCTCCATGGCCTTGGCGGTCTTGACAGGCAGGGTGCTTTTTTCGACGATGATCTTGGGCGACTCCGCATAGCGCCTGATCTCACGCGCCGTCTTTTCCCAGTACTGGAGATCCGCCGCCATGCCCGCACCCGCCCCGAACTGTTTGGTGGGCGTATTGACGCTCACAAAGATGATGTCCGCCTCCCGGATGCCGTTCGGCATATCGGTGCTGAAGAAGAGGTTGCGGCCCCGCGCCGCTTTGACCACCTCATCGAGCCCGGGCTCATAGATGGGCAGCTCGGCCGAGTTCCACTGCGCAATCTTCTCGGCATCGATGTCCACCACGGTCACGCGGTAGCCCGGGCAGCGATTTGCGATCACGGCCATGGTGGGTCCGCCCACATAGCCGGCGCCGATACAGAGGATGCTCTTTTCAAAGGTCATACGATCACCTTTTCGCTGAGTCACGTTCAAACCGAAGACAGGCGGCGTTGCGGCGGTTCGGAGAAGGCTTTTGCACAGGAAAGAACCCGCCTCACCGAGGTTTAGTGGAGCCGCGCCGTTTTGTCAATCGGTATCAGCCCGTTCGGTCTTCCGCTTGTGCTGGCCCGTGTACCAATCCACCTGGCGGCAGATTCCGCGGATGATCCGGACATCCCGCGCACGCAGCGGCATCCGTGAAAGGAAGCGGCGGATGTTGATCATCCAGTGCTCCGGATTCTGGCGGTCGATGAAACCGATCTTGGTCAACACCGTCTTGAGGTGATCGTACATCCCCTCGAGTTCGAAGCGGTCGGCCAGGCGTGGCAAGGCCACATGCGGGGCCTCGGCGGCGGCCAGGAAGAGTTCATAACAGATCACCATCACGGCCTGGGCCAGGTTCAAGGAGGAAAATGAGGCAGTCGGGATGGTGACGATGGTGTGGCACTGCCGCAGATGTTCATTCGAAAGGCCTCTGTCCTCGGGCCCGAACAGAATGGCGACCCGGTTCTCGCAGGTGATCGGGATCAGCGACTGCGCAAGTCCCCGCGGCTCCATCAAGGCCGGACGCAGCGTGCCGGTGCGGGCGGTCGTGCCCACGACGAACTCGAAAGGCCCCACGGCTTCGCTGAAATCCTCCAGGACGTCCATCTCCTCGATCACATCGATCGAAGAACCGGTAGCGGTCTTAAGGACCCTTGACAGGTCGCAGTTCTTGGGGTTGACCACCGTCAACCGTGACAGGCCCATGTTGTGCATGGCGCGGGCGACCGAACCGATATTTTCCGGGATGTGGGGCTCCACCAGAACGATCCCGACTCGATCAAGCCTTACGCGGTCCGCCATCCTCAAAAATCCTCAAGATCTTGGCCATCAGTTCATCACTGTCGAAGGCGAACTCGACGGTCCCCTTCTCTACCTCGAAGTAGATCAGAAAACAGCCGTGTTCAGCCGCCACATCCTCCAGCATCTCCCTGAAGCGGACCGCTTCGGGGTGATCCGCGTCGCCGACCTCCTCCGAAAACAGATCGACCTCGATGACGCCATAAGACTCCATAGTCTCACCTTTTATATTGCATCCAGAAAATCAGGGTTCCGAGCGCGATGATCCCCGCCCCAAGCCTGAAAACCCAATCAAAAGCAACCCAGTCGATGAAAAATCCCCCCAGCACAGGCCCTGCGAGCATGCCGAGGCTGTGCGCCAATGCCAAGACCCCCATCAGGCTTCCCATCGCCCGCGCCGAACGACCTTCGATCACCCCCAGGGCCATCACCGGCGGGAAGGCGACCCCTCCGGCCAGACCGAAGAGGCCGTTGGCCAGGACAAGCCCCCAGAAGGTCGAGGCCTCGTTCAAAAAGAGCATCGCCCCGATGCCCATCACCCCACCGATACCGACCATGAGCCCTTTGTCGATCCGGTCTGCAAGGTAGCCCATGGGGGCCTGGCAAAGGGCGGCGACGAGCACGTTCACCATGACGACGAAACCGATGGCGGAGCTCGAAAGCCCAAGGCGGGTCCCCGCGCCAAGCGGCAGAAAGGTCCAGGTGATGCCTATCGCGGTCGTAAAGGTCACCCTGAACAGGAAAAGCGCGCGCACCGCCGGGGTCTTCAGAAGGGCCCGATACCCGGGTCCACCCGGGTGCCTGGATCCCGATTTCGCGGCGGCAGCGTCCTTCGTCCGGTTTTTCATCTCGCGCGGCAGGAGAACCAGGCTCAACAGGAAACCAAACAAGGCAAGCGCCCCCATGCTGAGGAAGGACGCATCGATGCCCGCCAAATCCTTGAGCACCCCGCCGAGCACCGGGCCCGCGCTCAAACCGAAGTAGAGGGCGACATTGAACACCCCCATCATCCGGCCTTCCCAGCCTGTAGGGGTCAAGTCGCCTACATAGGCCTGGGCCACCGGCAGCACCATGGCGGAAGCGAAGCCTTGTGCAAGCCGGATCGCAATCAGCGACCAGACCCCCTCCATCGCTGCAAAGGCCAACGATACAAGAAAATAGCCGAATAGTCCGATCACGATGAAGGGCTTGCGGCCCCGGCGGTCCGACCATTTGCCGAAATAGGGGACGAACAGGCTCCGCGTCAGCGAAAAAGAGCCGAAAATCAAGCCGACCTCGAGCGCTTCGGCACCGAGTTCGTGGGCGTAAACGGGCAGGAGCGGCGCCACCAGACCCGCCCCCATGGTAGTCACGAAAACGGAGGAAAACAGGGTCAGGAATATTCTGAAAGGGAAGGCCATCCATCCACAGCGTTTCTTGGAGACTGATAAAGGTCATTCATGGATTGCCAGCTATTGCACGCTACGAAACGCTCTCCGGAAAAGAACAGAAGTTTCTGCCTGAAAACCCCCGGGATGAGCCGTGCCTCCTGACAACCGCCATCCCTGCAGTATAAACGATCCCCCAAACGATTCAAGACCGTAGAGGAAAATTGCCCGTTGCAAATGCTCTGTCAATTTTATAAAATTTTTGTTTATGCTGAAATCAAATCGCATCCATCCGGTAGTGATTTGCCCGGCAAGAGCCCGTTCCCTGCCAAGAAACACGATCACTTTCCGGCTGATAGGATGATCCCGGCGGAGCAATCACCGATGCAAACACAGCGCAACAATATCCTGGATCATGTTGGACACACACCCCTCGTCCCGATCCATCGCCTGAATCCCAATCAATCCGTCGAGGTCCTGGCAAAGCTCGAGTACTTCAACCCCGGAGGGTCCATCAAGGACCGGCCGGCCCTGTATATGATAGAAGAAGCGGAGAGGAGCGGAGAGCTTACCCGGGACAAGATCATCCTGGAGGCGACCAGCGGCAATACGGGAATCGGCCTCGCCATGGTCGCCGCCGTCAAAGGCTATCGCATTCTTCTGAGCATGTCGGAGTCCGTCAGCGAAGAGCGGGTCAAGATCCTCAAGGCCTTCGGGGCGGAGATCAAATTCACGCCGGCCCACATGGGGACCGACGGGGCGATCGAATACGTCTACAACCTCATGCGCGAGGCCCCCGACAAATACTGGCTGGCGGACCAGTTCAACAACGAGAATAACTGGAAGGCGCATTACATGGGGACGGCCCTCGAGATCTGGGAGCAGACCGCAGGGCAGGTGAGCGCGATCGTTGCAACCATGGGCACCAGCGGAACACTGATGGGGCTTGCAAAACGCTACGCGGAGATGGCGCCCCATGTCTCCATCGTAGGGGTTGAGCCTTACATGGGACACAAGATCCAGGGCCTCAAGAACATGAAGGAGTCCTACCAGCCCGGGATCTTCGACAAGCGTGTTTTAAGCCGCATCGAAAACGTGGACGATGAGGAGGCCTTCGAGACCGCACGCCAGCTTGCCCGGAAAGAGGGCATGCTTGTCGGCATGAGTTCCGGGGCCGCCATGGCGGTCGCCCTGCGCATCGCCCGTGAAATGACCGAAGGGAAGATCGTGGTCCTCCTGCCGGACGGCGGCGAACGGTATCTCAGCACCGCGCTTTTCACCACCAAAAAGCGCTCGGGGCTCCACATCTACAACACCTTCAGCCGCCGCAAGGAAGAGCTGATCCCCATCGAGGAAAACCACGTCAAGATGTACTGCTGCGGGCCGACGCTCTGCCAGTACATCCACCTCGGGCACGCACGTCGTTTTCTCTTCGCGGATCTCCTCCGACGCTACCTGGGCTTCAAGGGGTACCGTGTCACCCTTGTGACGAACCTGACGGACCTCGACGACCGCACGATCCAGGGCGCCGAGAAGGCTGGGATGCCTTTGAAGGATTTTACCGAAGGATTCAATCGCGCTTTTATGGAGGATATCGAACGCCTCGGCATCGAGCCCGCCACGGTTTACCCCAAGGCCAGCGAGCATGTCGAGGAGATGATCGATCTTGCGCGCAGGCTGCTTCAAAAAGGGTACGCCTACGAGAAGTTCCGCTCCATCTACTTCGACATCTCCCGCTTCAAACCCTACGGGAATCTCTCGCACATCGACCTGACGAAGATCCGGGTGGGCAAGACCGTGGATCTCGACAATTACGAGAAAGACAACCCACGGGATTTCACCCTTCTCAAGCGCGCCACCCTGAACGCCCTCAAACGGGGGATCTTCTACCAGACCCAGTGGGGGAACGTCCTGCCGAGCTGGCACCTCGAGTGCTCCGCTATGGCCATGAAATACCTCGGGCCCACCTATGACATCCACACGAGCGGTATCGAACTGATCTTCCCGCACCATGAAAACGCCATCGCCATCAGCCAGGCCCTCACCAATCAGCCGCCGGCCAACTACTGGGTGCACCATGAAAACGTCCTGGTCAACGGCAAGCGCACCTCGAAGGCCGCCGATGTGGAAGGGCTCACACTGAGAGAAATCTTCGAACAGGGGTACAGCGGCAGGGACATCCGGTTCCTGATCCTCAGCCGGCATTACCGGAAACCTATCGTCTTTTCCTGGACGAAGCTGAACGCGGCCCGCAGCACCATCGCACGGCTCGACGGATTCGTCCAACGGATCCACAACTGCCCGGACGGCCGCAGCGAACCCGAAGCGGACCAGATCGTTTACGACCTGCGCCACGGTTTTACCGAAGCCCTGGACGACGATCTGAATGTCGCAGCCGCCCTTGCGGCCCTTTTTCAATTCATCCGCCGCGTCAACGGACTCCTGGACCGCAACATGCTCGCCAAAGCGGATAAACAGAAGTTTCTGGAAATCCTCGCGGCCGTCAACGGCGTCCTCGGCGTATTGGACCTCGAACCCGCCGCGCTCGAAGGCGAGATCGAAGCATCGATCCGCGCCAGAGCGGAGGCGCGCCGCAGAAAGGACTGGGAAACGGCCGACCGCATCCGCGACCGGCTCAAAGAGCGCGGCATCGAGCTCCTGGACACGCCCGAAGGGACGATCTGGCAGCGCACCTCGACAGGCCCCGGCAAGTCCTGAACAATGCCCCCGGGAACACACGAAATTCAAACACCTTCAAAAAGCGGGGATCCCAGGATCCCCGTTCCATTTTACACTGTCAGACCAGCAGGTTTCCTTCCGGAAATGGTCTTTTCACCCCATCTCTGCGTCAATCGGTGCACTTGCTCGTGCGGAAACCACCAGGTCTCCTCCGCACAACCGTTTGATTTTCTCAATTTTAGTCAAACCGGGACCCGTCCCCAGGGGGTGAGACTGAGCATCCGAAGGGTGTGAAGAAACCGCGACCCGCCCCAAAGGGGTGAAACTGAGCATCCGAAGGGTGTAAAGAAAAATCCCCATTTCCGGACTGGAAACTATTGCGTCAAAACAGTATTTCCGCATGGAGACCAATTACAGCCATTTCGAAGCAAAAGCCCTCACACCGGAGGCGCTATGGAATAAAAATCGCACAAAAAACGGGACCCGATAAAGTCCCGTACGTATTTGAAATCTGGCGGAGAGAGAGGGATTCGAACCCTCGGTGAGGCTTGACACCCCACACTCGCTTAGCAGGCGAGCGCCTTCAGCCGACTCGGCCATCTCTCCGTGTGTCCGTGCCGCCTCGATAGCAAAGGCCGCACCGATCGTTGCCAGGAAGGAGTGGCGGAGGGAGTAGGATTCGAACCCACGGCCCCTTTCGGGACAGCGGTTTTCAAGACCGCCGCCTTAAACCACTCGGCCATCCCTCCGGCCAATAAGTTTTTTCTTATAACATCTGACCAGGCAATAGTCAAAAATTTTTCCCGCAACGAGGCTCCCCATCCAGCCGGTGACGGCAGGTCGTTCAGCCCCGTCACCAAGCGGAAGAGGTTGAACGATCCGATGCGCTTTTCACTCCCGGCTGGAACCTTTACTGGATATCGATAGAGGCTCGTCAGGGTACCGAGACGTTCTTGGCCACCGGCCCACGAGGGCTCTCTTCGACATCGAACAGGACGCGCTGCCCCTCGGAAAAGGTCTTGAAGCCAGGATCTCCTTTCATCGATGCATCGGCAGCCCCTGCTCATCCGGGGCCCCTCGTTAACATCTTTTCAAGCCGAAGCAGGCATCGATCGGCAGCATGACCGGCAATGCCCTCCCGCCTTTCAGTTCGACGGCACCCGCCCGGAATGAAGATCCAGCACCGACAGGCGCGCAATCCGGTCGCAACCGCTCAGTCGCGGCCTTTAAACAAAGCCCATCCCATTTTCCAACAGTAGAATAAGATCAAGAGCGATAGTCAAGCAGAAAACCAATCGAACCTTACCGAACCTATTATTCCCTTATTTGGCCCCACAGACTGTTCCACACGATTATTCCACCGGGTCCGGCTCCCCGCCGATCCGTTCTATGTCCGCCTTGGCAGTCAACTCAGCGGCATAGGCTCCCAACGCCTTCTGAACCTTCTGCTCTTTCAGAAATTCCCTGATTCGATCCTTGACCTCTTCGAAAGAAACCTTGGACGGTGGAATCTTTTCGGCGGAGCGGATGAGATGATAACCAAATTGCGTTTCGACAATCCCGCTCACATTGCCGGGTTCGAGGGCAAACGCCGCATCGGAAAAGGGCTTCACCATCTTATCCGCAGGAAACGGACCAAGGTCGCCGCCGTTCGCCGCGCTGGGGCATTCGGAGACCTCTTTGGCCAGCGCCCCGAAATCCTCGCCCTTTTTCAGTCTCTCCTGGACTGCTTCGAGTTTCTTGCGGGCGGCGGCCTTGGTTTCCTCATCGGCATCGGCAGGAACTTTGATCAGGATATGGCTCGCCCGGACCATTTCCGGTTTTTCAAAATACTGAGGATTCTCATCATAATAGGCCTTGGCCTCGGCATCCGTAACCTCTATTTTCTCCACCACTTCTTTCTCCAACAAGGCCTGAATGGTCATTTTCCGTTTCGTCATACGGGTCATCTCTTCCTCGGAAAACCCCATTTTCCCCATCTGCGCTTCAGCCTCTTTTTCATCGGCGAACTGCTTTTTGAAACCGCTAAGACTCTCAGCAACGGCCTCATCAGAAACCTCGAGTTTCTGCCTCTGGGCCTCCTGATAGAAAAGTTCCCAAGCGATCAGTTGCTCGAGCATGTTCTTCCTGAGCGCACCCATTTGATCCTTGCCGACGGGTCTCCCCATCTGCATGAGGCGATCGCTCACGATGCTCATTTCCTGATCAAGCTCCTTCTCCGTGATGGCCACGCCGTTGACCTTGGCCACGATCTCCTTACCCTTGTCGGCCGCATCTCCGTCGCCTTTCGATGCCTCCTCCGCCGCCCATGAACACAGGCCTCCAGCCAACAGCAAAAAACCCACCAGCAAACCCATCATCCATTGTTTCACTCGCCACGTTCGCATGCACTTATTCTCCTTCGTCAGATTGTAAATCATTCCCCATCGTTGCGTTGGAGCGCCGTATCTCCTTCAGGGGCGAAAAAAACAAAACCCCTTCGAGGTCCTGGAATCACGGATGCCTCCGAGGCATGAGCAGGATTCCGGAAAGGCCTTTCACCACCGGGGCATTTCTTTTCAAGATATCTGATTTCACAACCGCCAGCAAGATGTAATTCCGATTCCAGAAACATCGGAACCCAGCTGATTTTTTTGGTTCCTATTCGGTTTCTCAGGAGGAAGAAAACGGCTCCGATCATTTATGGACTGGTGTCCAGCCAAAATAGATCTCCCGGTAGAATCCAGTTCCCCATCCGGAAACGAGGATTTTTCTTTACACCCTTCGGGTGCTCAGTCCCACCCCTGCGAGGCGGGACCCGGTTTCTTCACACCCCGCGGGTACCCAGTCCCACCGGTTCACCGCGGTTCCCGGTTTTTTTACACGCTGCGCGTGCTTGGTCCCCCCGCCGCGACGGATTCCAGTTTGGTCGATATCGAGGAAATCATGCGTGCGGAGGCGGCCTGGTGGTCGCCATGCACAAGCAAACCTGCAGATTGAAGCCGAGATTGGCCGAAAAGACCCTTTCCGGGTGGAAACCTGCTTATTGGAAGAAATATCGGTTCGCTGACGCCCCTTCTTTACAGAGAAGAGCGTCTCTGATAGATTGCCTTCAATCGGAAGCTCTTCAAAAGGAAGAGCGGCGTTGTGGATCGATGCCGAAGCGCACTGCAATTTTCCATTCCCAATGACCATTTTTTTGTTTTCGGAGGCATCCAATGACAAAACGGGCATGTTTGCTTTCTCTCATCGGAACAGTTCTCCTGACCCTGACGTTCATCCAAGGGGTTTATGCGCAGGACACCCTGAAAATGAGCACGACCACCAGTACGGAAAACAGCGGCCTGCTGGATTTTCTGCTGCCGGAATTCACACGCGAAACGGGCATCGAGGTCAGGGTTCTCGCTAAAGGAACCGGCGCCGCGCTGCGGGACGGGATGGACGGAAACGTGGACATCGTCTTCGTGCATGACAAACCGCGCGAGGAGCAGTTTGTAGCCGATGGCTTCGGGGCCTACCGGTTGGCGGTGATGCATAACGACTTCGTCATCCTGGGTCCGGCAAACGACCCTGCCAAAATCAAGGGCCTCACCGAGGCCTCCGCCGCCATGAAAAAGATCTACGAGAGCCGTTCAAAGTGGATTTCAAGAGGAGATGACAGCGGTACCCATGCAAAAGAACAGCTCCTTTGGAAGGCGGCAGACATTCCCCTGACCACTGCTAAACGGGATGTCGACCTTTCCGGAAAGAGGAGGACGATCACTCAGGCCGAACCGGCATCCCCTGCAGACTGGTACATCTCCATCGGTCAAGGCATGGGCAAGACGCTGACCTTCGCTGAAGAAAAGCAGGCCTACACCCTGACCGATCGCGGGACCTATCTCCAATACAAATACGGCCGGGATCAGGGGCTGGATTTAGAAATCCTGTGCGAAGGAGACCCGACGCTCTTCAACCCTTACGGGATCATTCCCGTCAGCCCGGCGAAACACCCCCACGTTCGATTCGAGTCCGCGGAACGCCTGGCGAAATGGCTGGTCTCCCCGCGCGGGCAGCAGTTGATCGGAGAATACCGGATCCAGGGCCGCCAGGCCTTTTTCCCGGATGCCGTCGCCTCCAAGCCGTAAAATCTTGTTGAAAGACCGCTTCCCTCTTCGGAGCATCGCCATCCATGGAGTTTCTGAGCGATAGCATCGCTTCGGCCTGCCGGCTCATCTGGGATTTGGACCCGGAACTCCTTGCCATCGTGGTGCTCTCTCTGGAAGTCAGCTGTCTTTCTACGGCATTGGCCGGCATTGCGGGCGTCCCGGCGGGAATCCTCATCGCCCTGAACGACTTTCCGGGGAAGCGGCTCTGCATCACGATCTGCAATACCCTTCTGGCTCTCCCGACCGTTGTCGTAGGGCTCTTCGCCTATGCCTTCATTTCGAGGAAAGGGGTATTGGGTGCGTATGATCTGCTCTATACGCCTGCCGCGATCGTCATCGGCCAGACCATCCTCCTTTTCCCCGTGATCACCACCTTCGTTCTGTCGGCGGTGGCGCGGCTCGACGACCGGTACCGCAAGACCGCCCTGACCCTGGGTGCCGGCCCCGTGCGTCTCGCCGGCACCATCATCCGCGAGAGCCGTTTCGGCATCGTGGCGGCCTTCATTCTGGCCTTCGGCCGCGTCATTGCCGAGGTCGGCATCAGCATGATGCTCGGTGGGAACGTGAAAGGCTACACCCGGACCATCACCACCGCCATGGCCCTGGAATACGACAAGGGCGAATTCACCCTGAGCGTGGCCCTGGGGATGGTGCTTCTCGCCGTGAGCTTTTCCGTCAATATCCTTTTTCACGCCATCCAGGGCAGATCGAGGATCTGAGCACATGCTATACCAGATCTCCGACTTGATCAGGACAGCCGGTCCACGGAAGATCCTGGATATTTCCGATCTCATGCTCGAAAAGGGGCGCATCACCGCCATTATGGGACCGAACGGCGCGGGGAAGACCACCCTCCTCGAAACCCTGGCCTTTTTGGAAACCCCATCCAGCGGGAATATGCTGTTCGACAACGCACCCGTTCCATGGTCGTCCTCCAGGGCCTTGAGGCGTCTGCGCCGCAGGGTGGTGCTGGTTCAACAGCACCCCATCCTCTTCACCACAACGGTCTTCAAGAACATCGAGTACCCCCTGGCTGTGAGGAAGACCCCGGCCTCCATACGCCATAAACGGGTTGAAGAACTCCTCGACATCGTCGATATGAAACCCTTCCGCTCCTCCAAAGCCCACCGTCTTTCAGGAGGAGAAACCCAGCGCGTCGCCATTGCCCGGGCACTCGCGTGCAATCCGGAGGTGGTCCTTCTGGACGAACCGACCGCCAACGTCGACCGGGAACACGAAGGACAGATCGAGGGCCTGATCGAAACCATCAATCACACGAGAGGAATTACGGTGGTCTTTGCGAGCCACAATCTCGATCAAAGTGCGCGGCTCGCGGATCGGACGGTTTTTCTCCACCAGGGCCGGGTGATCCAAGCAGCCTATGAAAACGTTTTTCGCGCGGAGATTACGCCCGAGGGCAAAGCCGCGCTTATCGGGGAATCGGGCAGGCGCATCGCTATACACCTGCCCGGACGATCCTCTCCCGGCTCCCGCTACATCGCCATCGATCCCCGCGCACTGAAGATCGCGGATCAGACACCTGACGCAGCGTCCCATACCGAACTACAAGGCAAGGTGGTGGAGCTACGCCTCGAGAAGGGCAGGGTAAGCGCCCTGGTGGACGTCGGCCTCTTGCTCACGGTATGGGTGGATGAGAGTGCGTTTCGAGAATCGAACATTCGCATCGGGGGCGCCGTTTCGGTCGTCCTCGCACCTTCCGGGATCGAATGGCTCTAACGGTCCGCCGCAGACCCTTCTGCTCGACCTGGTTTCCAACCGGGGGCCGCGTTTCCGCACAGACACCTTCAGAAACAGCGAGGTCCGCAAACCATGATCTTCACACCGCTTGATGCCCGACATCTCGAGGCGCTGGGCACCCTCCTGGAGCCCGGATCGCTCTCCACCGGGGAGTCCAATCTGGACCTCCACGCCTGCGATCAATCCCATCACCTGCGTTGCCGGCCCGAGGCCGTGGTTTGGCCGAACCGGGCCGAGGAGGTCTCGAAGATCCTTCGCTACGCCCATGAGCACCAGATACCGGTCACAGGCTGGGGGTCCGGGTCGAGCCTCGAAGGAAATCCTATTCCCGTGTCGAAGGGCATCGTCATCGACTTCAGCCGGATGAACCGGATCCTGAACATCCGGACACAGGACTTTCAGGCGGATGTCGAACCCGGGGTCATTTACCAGGACCTCAATGAAAAGCTGCGGCACTCCGGAATCTTTTTTCCACCGGACCCCGGCGCCCGGGCGACCCTCGGGGGCATGATCGCCAACAACGCCAGTGGAACACGCACCGTGCGGTACGGCTCTACCAAGGACTACGTACTGCGGCTGAAGATCGCACTGGCCGGCGGGGAGATCATCGAGGTCGGCAACCGCGCCTCCAAGAGCTCCTCGGGCTATGACCTCCAGCACCTGTTCATCGGGTCCGAAGGCACCCTCGGTTTGGTGGTGGAGGCAACCGTGCGCCTTGTCGGAATCCCGGCGGAACGTTCGGCCGTGGTCGCTACCTTCGGCTCGGCAGCCTCGGCAGGCAAGGCGGTTTTCGAAATCATGCGCGGCGGTCTCGACCCGGCGGCGCTCGAATTGCTCAGCCCGGAGTGCATCCGGCTGATCAACCGTGAAAAGTCCCTCGCTCTGAAGGAACGACCCACCCTTTTCATGGAGTTCAGCGGCCCCTCGAAAAATCAGCTCGCCGAGATCCTCGAGATAGTGCGCTCCATCGCAGATGAAACCCATTGTCAGGAGTTTCGATCCGGGCTCGGAAAAGAGGAGTGGGACACCCTCTTCAGGGCCAGGCACGAGCTGGGAGAAATGATCATTCGGAACCATCCCGGCCGAGGTTTTCTGACAACCGACGTGGCCGTGCCGATCTCCACCTTTCCTGAAGTACTTGATTTCGCCGCGGCGGCATCCCAAACCCTCACCCTGCCCTTCTACATCTTCGGCCATGCGGGGGACGGCAACATTCACATGGCGATGATGGGCAAGCACGGTGATGCGATCGACTGGAACGCCATCGAGGCAGTGAACCGGAGGCTCGTCCTGAAGGCCATTTCGGTCGGCGGCACCGCCACCGGTGAGCACGGTGTCGGCATCGGAAAGCGGCAGTTCATGGAAATGGAGCACGGCGCCAGCCTCGCCTGGATGAAGCGGGTCAAAGACCTGTTCGACCCGAACGGAATCCTCAACCCGGGCAAGATCTTTCCCGTGACCTGAAGCCGCCGGCCCGCGCCGCCCTTTCTTTCTTGACGTGCCCCCCTTTTGTCGCTATGTTTTGAGCTACATGGTTTTAGATTATTCATTTTTAAAGACAAATCGTGCACGTCCAGACACGATTTCGGGCATCGCAACCTTTCCGGAAACAGAGCTTCATCGTCCCGGAAACCCGCCCCGTCATCACCCGTTTTCACCCGGAAATGCATCATTATATCAACCATTCAGGAGTTACTAAATGGCCTGGGATTGGGACAAGCTGCAGGAACAGAGGAAAAAGGCATCGGGCGGAGATGCCGGACCGCCTCCCAACGTCAATGAAATCTTCCAGAAATTCAAAGGGTTCAAGGGCTTCAAGGGTAAACTCCCGGGCGGGACGACCCTGATCATCCTTGTCATTATCCTTCTTTATCTCGGTTCGACCTCCATTTATACGGTTGCCGTCGACGAAGTGGGCATGGTCCAGCGGTTCGGCAAGTATGTCCGGATGACACAGCCCGGACTCAACTTCAAACTGCCGAACGGAATCGAGAAGGTCAGCAAGGTCAAGGTGCGGTATGTTTTCAAGGAAGAATTCGGTTTTCGGACCGTGGAGACTGGCACCCGCTCACGATTCGCCTCGAGCCCCCCTTACGAAGACGAATCCCTCATGCTGACGGGCGACCTGAATGTCGCCGTGGTCCCCTGGATCGTCCAGTTCCGCATCAACGATCCTTACAACTATCTCTTCAAGGTCAGAAACGTCCGGAGCACCCTGCGTGACTTGTCCGAATCGACCATGCGCCTGGTCGTAGGCGACAGGAGCATCAACGAGGTTATCAGCAAACGCGAAGAGATCGCCAATCAGGCACAGGAACTCCTTCAGAAAGAGCTCGACGAGGCGGAAACAGGCATCAAGATTGTCACCATCGAGATGAAAAAGACCAACGTGCCCGAACCCGTGCAGCCGTCTTTCAACGAGGTCAACCAGGCAGTTCAGGAAAAGGAGCGCATGATCTACGAAGCGCGCGAGCAGTACAACAAGGTTATCCCTGCAGCCAAGGGGGACGCCGAGAAGACCATCCGGGCCGCGGAGGGCTATGCGCTCGATCGCGTCAACCGGGCGCAGGGCGATGCCACCCGGTTCGAGGATCTGTACAACGAGTATATTAAGGCCGAGGATGTCACCCGGAGGCGGCTCTACCTGGAGGCCATGCAGGATATCATGCCCAAAATGGGTGAGAAATATATTGTCGACGCCGAGCAGAAAAATTTCCTCCCGCTCCTCAACCTCAGCAGGCCGCAAGGAGGGACCAAGTAATGAAACTGAAATTCATCCTGATCCCTTTGATCATCATTGCCGTTGCCGTCTATTCTTCAGTCTATGTGGTGGATGAGACCGAACAGGTTGTCGTCACACAGTTCGGGAGAGCCGTCGGCAACCCCAAGACAGACCCCGGGCTTTATTTCAAACTACCGATGATTCAGCAAACCAATTACTTCCCCAAGAACCTTCTCGAATGGGATGGAGACCCGGGACAGATCCCGACCCTGGACAAGACCTTCATCTGGGTCGATACCTTTGCCCGTTGGAAGATCGTCAATCCGCTGGTTTTCTTCGAAACCGTCAACAACGTCACCGGGGCGCTGGCCCGTCTGGACGATATCATCGACTCCGCCGTCCGCAATTTCATCACCTCCTATCCGTTGATCGAAACGGTGCGGAAGACCAACCGAAAGCTCGACACCTTCGAGGTCGGCATCTCCGACCTGGTAGACACCCGCTATCTCGGAGAGGTGACACTCGGCCGGCAGAAAATCACCAAGGGCATTTTGGAGCAATCCCAGCCGAAGCTGGATGATTTCGGCATCCAACTGGTCGATGTCAAACTCAAACGGATCAACTACGTCGAAGAAGTCCAGAAATCGGTGTATGCAAGGATGATCGCTGAACGGAAACAGATCGCCGAAAAATTTCGCTCGGAGGGCCAGGGCGAGGCCCGCAAGATCGAGGGTAACCGCGACAAAGAACTGAAACGCATCTCTTCAGAGGCTTACAAGGCGGCTCAAGAGATCAAAGGAAAGGCCGATGCAGAAGCTGCGCTCATTTATGCAAAGGCCTACAATAAGGATCCGGAGTTTTACTCTTTTCTCAAGTCTCTGGACCTCTACCGTAATGCAATGGACAAGCAAAGCGCTTTGATCCTTTCAACCGATTCCGACCTGCTCAAGTTTTTCAAGAGCTACGAAGAAAAAGCCGTGATGTCGCCAATGAATTAGCGGCGTGATGAAAAATCCGTTGTGCGCAGGCTGTTGGATCGTTCTTCGCCATTGCCCATTGGTAAAGGGAGGGTAGCGAGTATGGTCAGGACCGAGATTTCTTTGTTTCTGAAAAACGCTCCGGGTGAACTGGGCGCCCTCGCCGGCCGACTGGCCGAGGCAGGCATCAATATCGACGCATTGACCATTCAGGATGCCTCTGACTACGTACAGGGCATCTTCAAGGCCCGGGGGAAATCCCTCAAGCGCGTCGCCCCGGCCGCCAGTTATGGTTCGATGCAGAAAGACTCGGCCGATTACGCCCTCATCCGCCTGCTGGTCGATAAAACCGATAAGGCGATGGATCTTCTGACAAGGGGTGAGTATGTCTTCGACATCGCGCCGGTGATCGCCCTTGAAATCGAGAACCGGCCGGGAAACCTGGCGGCGATGGCCCGAAAGTTCGGGGAAGAAGGGGTCAATATCAATTATGTGTATGGATCCGCGCTCCCTCGCGGAAAGAAGTCGTTATTCGTATTTTGCCCCGAAGACATCGAGCTGGCTGCGCGCATCTTCAAGGATTGACGGTACGGGATCATCCCAGCCGGCGAGATCGAGCAGCTTCAGCTGGATCCTTTCCACCCCCTGCCAGGTGTTTTTTTCTGGAACAAATGCCAGGTTGACCCGCTCGCCCTTTGCCGGTGCGAAGTCGCCCAAACCGAAGCCGATGGCATCGAAAACACATCCATCTTGAGCAACGCTCATCTTCAGATGATTGTCCCCTACCAACCTCGATTCGAAAACCGTCACATCCCGCGCCAGCAGACAAGGCTCCGGATTTCCTTCCCCGAAGGGAGCCAGCGCATCGATTTCGGCTAGTGTGCGGAAATCGATATCTGCCAATGACACCACTGCATCGATATCCAGTCCCGGAATCAAACTTTCGTCATCCAACTGATCCCAGGCCAACTGTTCGAGATCCTTTCGGAACGTATCGAGATTGGCCCGTTTGAGAGCAAACCCGGCCGCGTGGGCATGGCCCCCATAGCGCTCGAAGAGGTGGGCCATTTCAGTGAGTGCCCCGAACAGGTTGAATCCGTCGATACTGCGTCCGGATCCGATTCCCAGCCCGTCCTGAAGGCTCAGCACAACGGCCGGTCTGTGGTAACGGTCCACCAACTTCGAGGCTACAATGCCCAGAACGCCCGTGTGCCAGTTCTCGCCGCATAGCATGAGGGTCCTAAGGCGATCTACATCGCCCATAGAGGCGATCTGTGCGTCGATCTGTTTCAGAATCTCCCTTTCGAGCCTTTGCCTTTCCTGATTCAAGGCCGTCAACTCACGGGCCGCGCGCTCGGCTTTCGCCATATCACGCACCGTCAAAATCTCAAGGGCCAATGCCGCCCCCCCGAGGCGGCCGGGGGCGTTAAGCCGTGGGGCGAGCCTGAATGCAAGGTCGTCGGCCGTCACGAACAGTTTACCTATCTGGGCGGCGGCCTTCATGGCACCGATCCCCTCCCACCTGCTTTCGGCCATCATCTTGAGACCGCTGTTGACCAGAATGCGGTTCTGACCGAGCAGCGGCACACGGTCCGCCACAGTCCCCAGCGCCACTAAATCAAGATATTCACGGAGATCCGGCTCCTTGCGGGTCTTGAACCACCCCTTTTCCCGCAGGGCGGTGCGAATGGCCACGGCAAGGAAAAAGGCGACCCCCACGCCGGCCAGCGGCCTCAGAGTGGAAGGACCGCCGCTTCTGTGGGCGTTGACGACCGCACAGGGCGGCCGATAATGCTCAGGGACCTGGTGATGATCCGTAACAACCACCGTCAACCCCGCGCGCTGTGCTGCAGCGATCGCCCTGTAGTCCGAGCTGCCGCAATCCACGGTGATCAGGAGCTTCGTGCCGTCGGCGGCGATCCGGCGCACAGCCTCCCGGTTCAGCCCGTACCCTTCGCGCAGGCGGTTGGGGATATAAGCGGAAGCCTTCAGGCCGATCGCATCGAAAAAATGGATCAGGACAGCCGTAGCCGTGATACCGTCCGCGTCGTAATCGCCGTAAACGGTGATCTTCCAATCCTGTTCGATGGCGTGTTGAACGATCCGGACCGCTTCCCCCATATCGGGAAGCGTCAGAGGATCTTGGAGGGAGGCCAGACGGGGGTCAAAAAAGTCCTTTGCAGTCTGTGGATCTCTCATTCCGCGATGCACCAGGAAATGGGCCTGCAGGGGGGTAAGACCTGCGGTTCGGCTCAACTCGCGGGCTTCAGGGAAGACGGGTTTCAGTTTCCAGATGTTGTATCGCGACACCTCCCGGGACCTCAGGCGCCTTTCCGGGTGATAGCGAGCAGGCGTTCCTCCACCCTGCGCACATCCATAGCGACGTCCACTTCGGGGGAATCGGAAGCGGTTTCGACAACCCGCATCCGGACGCCATTTTCGAGGACACGAAGCTGCTCGAGCTTTTCCGCGGATTCGAGGCATCCCTCCGGCATGCGGCTGAATCGCCGCAAAAACTCCATGCGATATGCATAAAAGCCGAGGTGTTTGTAATACACCGCCGGGGTGTCCTTCTCACGGTAAAAGGGGATAGCGGCCCTGGAAAAATATAGGGCGAAGCCCGCCGCGTCCGTCACAACCTTGACATGGTTCGGGTTGCCGGCCTCATCCGCGTTGATCCGGAATTTGAGAGTAGACATGGAAAGAACGGGGTCATCTTTGAATGGTCCGACCAGATCCGCCACCACAGAAGGATCGAAAAGCGGCTGATCACCCTGGATATTGACGATGACATCCTCGTCTTTCACTCCGAGCGAGGTTGCCGCCTCGCAAATCCGGTCAGTGCCGGACAGGTGGTCCGTCCGTGTCATAACCACCCGGCCCTCGAAGGACCCCACACAATCCGCGATCCGTGAGTCGTCCGTCGCGACGTACACGCCCGCCAAATCCGTGCAGCGTAACGCCCTCTCATACACATGCTGAATCATCGGCTTGCCAGCGATCAAAACCAGAGGCTTGCCGGGCAGACGGGTGGATTGATACCTTGCCGGAATAAAAGCGTAAATATCCATTATAGGGAATCAAGACTTGGAATAGGTGGCGCAGGCGTTTTCAGACTCCCAGGCGGTCACCCTGCTGACGTGGACCCGCCCGTCGTCAAGCTCCGCAGCAAGACGCTCGAAGATGTAACGGGCGATGTTTTCCGAAGAGGGATTCAAAGCCCGGAAGGGTTCAAGGTCATTCAAAAAGCGATGGTCCAACGCATCCAGCACCCGCTGGGTGGCCTCCTTAACAAGCTTGAAGTCGACCAGCAAACCATTTTCACCAAGGGTATCCCCTGCGACAAAAACCTCGACCGTCCAGTTGTGCCCGTGGAGCCTTTCGCAGCCACCCTCGTATTCTCGCAACTGATGGGCCGCCGCAAAATGTGTAACGATCTTCAATTCATACATTGAGCAGGCCCCCCCTATTTTTCGTCTGCAGGGCTCTGATTTTCATCTGCAGGACTCTGATCAGCGCCAGGTTCCCAGACCTTCCCGCACTCGGTGCATTTCCCGTTGACAATGATCCCTGTACAGGCCCCGTCCGGGCACAAGACGCGATTTTCAAAATCGAATTCATCATCCTGCTCGTCCGCCAAGGCCGAAGGCTCTTGACGACCGTCCATCGCAGCGCCGCACTGCATACAGTACGAAGCCTCCTCCGGATTTTCCTCTCCGCATTTCGGGCAGGGACGACCGGGTATATCTTTCTCGCAAAAAGGGCATTTCATTCTATCTTCCTCTCGTCATCCATGGGCCGGAATCGACTCCCACCGGTAATTCCCGCTTGGTTTTCATCCGGAAAGGGCCATTTTGCCGATCTCGGCGTCAATCTGCACATCTGACTGTGTGGCGCGCCCCATCGGCCGCCTCTGGGCAAACGCTTGATTTCCTTCATATGTACAAACCACAACCCGCCTCGCAGAGGCAGGACTTCGCACCCGAGGAGTGTGAAGAAAAAATCTCTTTTTCCGGATTGGAAACCGGGTAGAACCGAAAAATTATTTATAGGTAAACACCACCAGACGGAACCCGGCGTGACCACCATTTCAGAAAACCCGCTCTTACATTCCTAGCCAATTACGGCCCCGCTGTCAATCTCGCTCCCGCTCATTCCATGCCCAAACAGTGTTACCTGGGTGCCATCCGGAAATGGTCCTTTAGGCCAGTCCAGCCGTCAATCTGCACGTTTGCCTGTGCGGCGACCTGCAGGTCACCTCCACGCAATCGCTTGATTTTCCAGATATTAGCCAAGTCGGCACCTGCTGCGAAGCGGTGGGAATGAGCACCCGAAGGGTGTGAAGGAACCGGGACCCGCCCCCAAGGGGTGGGACTGAGCACGCACAGCGTGTGAAGAAAAATCCTCATTTTCGGATTGGAAACCGGATTCTACCGGGACATCATTTCTGGATGAATAATATCTATGTCAACGATAAAACCGACACGCCGCAGACCCTTTCGATCACAGCCCCGCTTTCCGTCAGCTCTTCTTGGACGTGATCGTCTGAAAAGACCCTATCTGCTGCTTCACGCGTGCACTCTTGCACTTCGGGCACCGCACCTTGGTCTTTTCGTGCTCAACCAGCGTCATCATCAAAGTGAATATGCGCCCGCACTTCTCGCAGAGATAATCGTATGACGGCATCTCAATCCCCCCATCCCTCAAGACACCCAGACTGTCAAACCGAACGCCGACTCTCCCAGGCGACCATTTTTCTCGGCGGGACCGGCACGATCACGACCAGCAAACCGATTTTCTTCAATGCTACCACAAGCGGATGAATTTTCTCCCCTCCCGTAGCTCGCCCCGCACCTTCTCCATGTGTCTCAGGGCGGCGATCTCCTTTTCGAGATCTGAAGGCTTGAGGTCCAACGCCTCGCATAGCACCTGCGGCTCAACCCCGCCAGTCTCTTCCAAAATCGAAAGGATTCGGGACTGCCTTTCCGTCAGTTCAGGGGCCTGTCCCATGTTCCGCTCCAGGGACTTTGCACTGTGGACCGCCCAGGGGTCACAGGTACGAGCCGGAGACAGGGCATCCATGTAGCAGTCTTCGCACATCACCTCTTGATTCAGAATACGTTCTTCGCCCGGCTCAATCGAGCTGCCGCACCGTTTGCAATTCGTCATCGTTCCTCTCCCGGATTCCTCCTTTTTCAATTGGTTCCATCGTTTGCAGGTAGACAAACAACAAATGTGGTCATACCGTTGCCTCTGACCACTTCCACCTTTCCACCCAAAAGCTTCACTATCCTGTTTGTGATATACAAGCCACGACCCTGAGCGCCACCCTCGACCATCAGAACACGATCCTCATCCGACATCTCGCCCGTATTGCTGACTTCTGCACAGACCCAATCTCCTTTCGAGTGGGTGCGAATCGCAAGGGTTCCACCTTTCAAAGGAATGGCCTTGGTCGCATTGTTGAGAATATTGTCGAACACCCTTTCGAGGTTGATCGAAAAACACTTCACATACAAGTTAGGATCGAAGGGGCCTTCTTTCAAGGTGATATTCTGCCTCAGCTGCTCGCGGATCGCCTCCCGATTAATCTCGAAGCGCCTTCTGAGGACTTCGGTCAGGTTGACCACCTGTTCCTGCCCGACATGGTAGATGCTGAGCGCCAATTCCTGCAGACGGCTGGTCTCTTCAAGCAGGATGTCAGCGTATTTGAGGATCTGATCGCGGCAGCCGACCGGGTCCTCCTCGACCATCTTTTTCAGGCGGCGCGCAAAACCTGCCGTTGCAATCGCCGGGTTCTTGAAATCATGGAGAGCATCGTCCAGCCGCTCCATTTTCTGAGCCTTCATCAGCTCGCGCCCCATGAAGATGAGCAGATCGATTTCATCCTCACGGTACCGTTGACGCTGCTCCAGTGCATCGAAAGTCATGAAGTGGGTGACATTGCCGTTCACCCTGAGCGGGATGTAGAGGATGGAATTGATATTGTAAATCTGGGCGAACCGCTTGAGGTTGTCCGATATCAGTGTGCTGCGCTGCGGGTCGACCACCAGCAGGTAGGAAGGGCTCAGGGTCTCGTAGACCGAGTCTCCATCGTAGCCGCGTAGATTCAACAAGATCTCGAAGGCCGGCTCGCTGCTCACGGCAAAGCTCTTCCCGATACTGTGATAACCGCCGCTCTCCGGATAACCCGCCTCGAGCACGATCCTTGTCAAGTCCTCCGTCACAGAAAAAAGCGCACAGCTCTGGAGGTTGACCATATCCGCAAGTTCAGGGACCACGCGGTTGAATATCTCTTTCAGCTTAATCCCGCCCCGCGCTCCCAGAGCACGGAAGATGTGCTCCGTTACAAACGCCTTTTTCTCGTTCGTCCGCTGCAGAAAGAGGATCTTTTTCTTCGCCATGACAAAACTCAGACGCCGTGCCATCAGCGTCGCCATCTGAATCTCCAGGGGGTGAAACACCCGATTCCGCTCGACGAAATAGATCTGAATGACGCCGATGGTATCGCGCTCGTCCGGGAAAAAGCGGGTGATCTCGAGCGGAATCCCCATCATGGAACGAACGCCTTTCCGGTCGATCGTATGCTTGTCGAGATACCGGTCATCATTCGCCAGATCGGGAACGAGGCATGGCTGACGGGTCCGGACGACTTCTCCTGCGATGCTCCCTTCAAGGGGAATGAATTCCGAACGGTGGTGCTCCTCCCCAAGCGGGTAGGACCCGTATGAAAGCATCTGCTCCGTAATAGGGTCATAGATGCGGATAGAAGCGGAATGGCCTCCGAGGAATTCCACCATGAACTGGGTGGCCTTTTGGAAAACCTCTTTTTGGGATAGATCAGGGTCGATCTCTACAAGCTCATCGATCAGATCTGTCACTCGTTTCAGGAATTCGGAGAGGACGTGTTCCTCGACCCACTCTATCAACAACCGCCAAAACGACTCGTCGGCAGAGACCTCCGCGGCCCAAGGCTCCTGCCGCAATGCCTTGATCAAATCGTCAGGATTTGTCAGCATAAAAATTTCACCCAAAGAGGTTATGTCAGAAAAGATCTTCTTCTGTAGATACCAGTTGGCAGCTTTAAAGTCAAGCAACCAACCGTCGCTTATTTTATCCTAATCTTATCCAAATATAAATATCATCAATAATCTACAGTTTCAGCTTTTCTTTCATAACGTGGTAAAAGCCGTTTTCGGCCTTTCTTACGCACTATCAAGATCATCCGGCAGATGCACCATTCAAAGCCTCCATCCCTCAAAAATGGTTTTTCCTGGAACCTTCCCACAGCTCATTGCATTTATCCCTGACTCTTCATACCCGGTCCGGCGAGCTACGGGCCGGCGGACCCATTGAACCGCATTTGGCTGATCTGCTCAGAGATCAGACCAAGCATAAATATGAGAATCGATGTTGTCAGAAAGAGAGCACCCATATCATTGAATCGGCCGACTGTCAAAAACGTCCATAGATTACAACCTAGGCCGGCCAGAAACATTGCGATGGAAGTCGGCAGGAATACACGCAACGGAGCGAAGAGAGTGCAGACCTTCATCAGGATCAGCAGGAACCGAATTCCGTCTTCCACAAAGTGTACGCCGCTTTTACCAGTCCGCCTTTTCAATACATCTATGGGCTCATATTTCACCGACCTGCCACTATGCAAAGCCGCGAGGGTAATCGTCGTCGGATAAGAGTAGGTGTTCGGCAGCAGATTCAGGAAATCTTTGGCTGTTCCCGATTTGACCGCCCTGAAGCCTGAGGTGAGATCCTGGACCTCGAACCGGGTGACATAAGATGCCAGACAGTTGAAAAATCGATTGCCTGCAGCCCTCCACCAATTCGTCTGCTGGCATCTGCAGCGCGCGCCGACAACCATGTCGAATTCAGGCACATATTGGAGCAATCGGGGGATGTCTTCAGGTCGGTGCTGTCCATCACCATCCATGAGAACCAGGACTTCCCCCGATGCGATCCGGATACCGCTTTTCACGGCTGCCCCGTTGCCTATCGTATAAGGATGGCTGTATACGAAGGCCCCCGCCTCGAGCGCAACCTGGGCCGTTTCATCTTCAGATCCATCATTCACCACAATGATCTCGAAATCCGGATAAAGCTCTCTGATGCGCGCGACAAGATTACCGATGACCGCTGATTCGTTCAGAGCGGAAATGATGACCGACACACTGCATGGGACCACATCGCGGCCCATCCCAGGCGTTCTTCTTTCTGATGGACAGGCTCGCGGTTTCACTTCGCCGCCTCGTGCAAAGGTTCTCTATCAGGCAGCATGTCCGGTTCCGCATATCCGTTTTTGTCGAAGAGCACCCTTGCCTTCTTCATAGACAGCCTATATCCGAAGATGATTTTCACAGAAAGCCGGCCACCGCAACGTCCGGTTCTCTTGTAGTCAAAACGGCTGCAAAGGTGCCGGTTCATCGCTCAGAAAATCTTTCTGGATGAGAAGATCGCTGCGGATGCGCAAATCAGCGCCCCAATCCAGGCGACGGTGAAGAAGAGGCCCCCGGCGATCATGGCGCCCGGAATGGGGTCTTCATATAAGGCCGCTCCTCTGAAATTGATGCACTCAAGATTTGGCAGGATTAAAAACAGCACCCTAAGGGCGATCTCAATCATATGCGATTCGGTGTTTTGAGCGAATAGGAGCAGATCGTTGCACCAATGACCCAGGAAAGCGACCCCGGCTAGAAAAAAGTTGTGCAGTGGTGGACTCGTAAAACCTGCGAAAAAGACGCTGAACGCTGCCAGAATGATCCACTCGGAAAAGATGAAAAGCCCCGCCACGGCGTGCTGAGCGTTCACCCGGATTCCCGAAAGCAACATCACACTTCCAAAGCTCGTGGACAGAATGAGAAAGATCGTGGCCAAAACCAGGATCATGCCGCAATACTTTCCCAGCAGGAACGAGTTGCGGCCGAGAGGTCTCGACAATATCAGAAAAATGGTCCGCTGCTGTATCTCATGGCGAACGAGGTTCGAGCCCAGACACAAGACACCAAAAAAGCCCGAGACCCAAATGACCCAGAATCCCATATTCTGTATCACTCTTTCATGATTTCCAATCGCCATACGACTTAAAACCATCGAAGAGGCCAGGAGAATCACTCCGATCAGACACAAAGCTTGAGTGAACCGGTCACGTAGCGCCTCGATCCAGACATGCCTGGCCAAAGCCCAAATTTGAAGACCCCAGCCAGCCCTCAAACCCGCCATCCTGAATTCCCAGCGTTCTCCCGGCCGAACCGGGTCAGCAACTCATCAAAATCCGCATAGACAGGATTCAAAGATTCGAGGCGGATTTTACGGGTTGCGGCCAGCGCGAGGATCTTGTCCAACAAAGGGCCTTGCACGCGCAGGTGGTATGTGTTGCGGCATTTATGGATCACAAGCACACCTTTCCCCCGTAGTTCGGACAGAAACTCCTGCCTTGTCGCTTCCATTCGGATATCGAACATCCTGAAGGTTTTTTCGATCGCGGACATATCCCCGGTCCACCTCAGTTTTCCTTGATCCATCAAGACGACCTCATCGCATATCGTTTCCACATCGGACAGAATATGAGAGCTGAAGACGATCGTACGCCCGGCACGTTTAAGCTCCAGCATGATCTCCAGCAAGCGGCTGCGCCAACAGGGATCCAAACCACTCATCGGTTCGTCCAGGAAAAGGAGCGAGGGCCTGTGCACCAGTGCTTGAGCCAGCCCCGCCCGCTGCAGTTGACCCTTGGAAAGAGTCCCCATCTGCAGCGGTCCCTGATCCCGCAGCCCGAGAAGATCGAGCTGCTTTTCAACGGCACGTCGTCCTTCGGTGCGGCCGATTCCACTGAGCCCAACGAGCATATGCATCCATTCCAGAAGGGTTAGACGCGGGTAGAAATAGGGTCTCTCCGTCAGGCACCCTATCCCCCGTTTGGAGGCCACATCGAAAGCGTCTCTTCCTGCCACCTGGACTCTCCCCAAGTCAGGCTTCAGCAACCCAGCTCCAAGCATGATCACGGTGGTCTTCCCTGCACCATTCGGCCCGATCAGCCCCAAGGTCATCCCCTGCGCCACACGCAGACACAGGTCGTGAAGAATCACTTTTTTCCTGCGCCAAAAACCCAACCGGATGCAATAGGTTGAATGCAGCCATTCAACGGCGGGTTCCCTCATTGGAAAGAATCTCCTCCCGTTTTTGCACCAGCCTCTCCTGCTGGGCAGGATCGATCGTTTGCTTCAAGGCATTTTCGATGAGTGAGACAGCCAACTCCCGATGTCCGGCCCTGTTCGCCAGGCTGGCCGCTAATCCTTTCAAGAAGGAGGGTGCCCCCGGCAGATCAGCAGCCTCTCCCAAGGCATCGGCTGCTCCGAGCGCATCTTCTGCATACTTCCACAGGTAATATCCTTTGTAAAACCAGAGCTGCCAGTCGGCGCGATGGAACTGCAGCCCTTTTTCGATCAGAGATATTCCAGGATCATAGGCCTGGATCTCTGTTGCAAAGACGACTGCTCCGAAAAAAAACGGCCACCGCCACGCCGGCGCCAGATCTGTAATCAAATCCAATATATGATGAAGGTATGGATACTCTCTATTCGTCAAAGCATGCCTGCCGAAATAGTAGACACAGCGCAGCCATAGCAAGTCTGCCAAGAAGTCAACATCGGCTGGTGCAAGCAGGCGCAGGGTTGATGCATTGCGGGGCAGGAAAACCACGTCCTCGAAATCCCCGTCTTCCTCGCACCAAGGACAATCGGAAAGGGTCACCCCGGTTTCTGCAAGGCCAAGCCGGATAAGCTTCCATTGAATCCCCCAGACGAGAACCATCAGAAAGATAGAGGAAACATAGAGGATGAGGACATGGTTTTTTGTACGCTTCATACCCTCCCTCAAGATCAGGAGCGCGGATTGCGCCCTGCAGGCCGGCCGAAATATAGGGTGAGGATCATGCGATCTTCAAAGCGTTTTACGGAGCATCCATTCGATTGCCACCCGCAGATTCTTCCACTCGACTGCCAACGACAAGGCATCGCTCACGAAGTGACCTCACACCTTCACAATCAAGCTCGGATGGCATCCGATCGAGAAGGAAAAGGGCTCGTCCGTATTGACCCCTCTCCTGGTAGTAGACCGCCAAGTTCCACAGTGCGAAAACCTCTTTCTTCAAAACACATCCCTTAGAGCGCAGGACCCGCTCAATCTGCAGGAAAATTTCTTCCGCTCTATCTTCATCCCCCAATTCATAGACCACATAATGGTGCAGGCTCTGAAGGACATGGATATCCTCAGGATAATCTTTTTCAAGCCGCTGGAACATGGACCCGCCGGCATTCACAGCACCGCATCGGATCAATGAAATCGCAAGGTTTAGTCTTATGCGTCTTGAACCAGGAGATTTTGATAGTTCCGATGCATAAAAATGGACTGCATCGGTGTAATCCATATTGCGAATATAGGCCGAGCTGCCCAATAAACCTAAAATAAGGCCACCCATCAGCCCACAGATATGGCTCCGAATATGAAACCGGATGCAAAGGTCATATAAAAGGGTGGCTGAGGCGAATGTTAGGGCCATGCTCGGGACATACATGCGGTGTTCAAAGACGACCTCGAGCGGAATGATCGATGATTCAACAGAATGTGCCACAAAAAACCATAGCACACACCAAATCACAATAATTTTCTTTCTTCTATACAAAAGAGCAAGCCAGAAGACAGTAAGCCATCCTAGAAGGCTTGCAATGGTCGTAATGGGTTTGAATAATCCTTGTGAAATTTCATATTCATACAACAGACAAAATCGCGATGCCTCTGGCCGGAAGAAAAGGGAGATATAATGCCACAAGACCCGTGATTCCGTCATGAGCCTTTCAGTAAGGGTAAAATCACGCTGCCCATAAGCCGCAGCCAAATAGCCAAATGGTTCTTTCCCTAGGTACAGGAAGCACATGGCGCCTGCTGAAAGGATGGCAGCCCACACCCATCGCCATCGGACAGCGCAGCCAGAATCTCTGAGCAGAACGTTCTCGTGCACGACAATCAGGAGGGGCAGAATCGCCAAATTTTCTTTACATGAAAGGCCCGCTACCCAGCTCGAAATGGCCAACACGAAAAAAATGCCAGCACTTTTCCGGTGCTCTTCGATCCACCATGAACGTCCCTTCATCCACAGAACGAGGCCCAAAAGCCCAAAAAGGGCGGCCAAGCTGGTCATTCGCTGAACAATGTAAGTAACTGCGTTGGTCTGAATCGGATGAGCCGCCCACGCCAGCGCGGCGAAACAGGCCAACCAGCGACCTTGTTTTCCATAGGTATCCTGCATCCAGCTTGAATGGATGGTTTGCAGAAGGAAAAGATAGAGCAAAAGACAATTTAAAACATGGACCACTATGTTGAAGATGTGATAACCCCATGGATCCAGTTTTCCTAACGAGAAGTTCCACGCTAAGGATACATATGCTATAGGCCTGTTTTGACATGGATTTTCTTTCGAAAATATATTACATATTTCTTTTAATCCAAATCTATCTATTTGCAAATTTTGGTTATTGACAATGTTGATTAAGTCATCAAAAAGAAATGGACATGAAAGCGTATTAAAATATATGGCAAATAAAAAACCTGTAGAAAAAAGGATATATACAGCATGGAATATAGTATCTCTGAGCTTCACACAAAAATGATTTCAGCCTAATCTGCACAACTATTTTGCCAGATTTAATGCAATTTAATTGGGCGATTATTATCGGTTGGCAAAAATATCCTCTGGATATTCTTATTTATCAATCATCAAAAATATATTAAAAATGACAAAATCAACTTTCCCAGCATAACATACAGACAGGGTACGCCCAGCGAAAAAGCCAACCGTGGGTTGGTGCGTATCCTCTCACTCAGGCAGACTTGCCGGCTTCGTAGAAATCAACCTCCCCGAGTTTGTCGATGCCTTACGCGCATATCTCCAGCGCCAGGAAGCTGACCTCGCCCGGATCGCTCAGCCCTTTGTTTGACCCAGGCCCTGTGACCAAGGATGAATACATTATGGATTAATTTCATGCTTATGGCACACATGCGTTTATTTGATTGTCCAAAACGCGCTCATGATTGATAGTCCATTTATCGTCCTTATCCCCTTTGAGGCCCTTGGCAAAAGCCGTCGCAATAAATGATACGTTATTCGCTTCTGAGATAGCATAGACATATCTTGCATCGCCCTTGCTCGAAAATCCGATATCGGCAAAATCATATGAATAAATATTATTTTCTGTATAATAGGCCTCTTCAGCGACAGCAATATTCCCAAGAAGCGTTTTTGCCTCGGCTTGCTTTGCCTTGCATTGATAGTTTACATAATTTGGGATCGCTATTGTTGCCATGACTGCTATGATAGCAACTACAATCATCAACTCCAGCAATGTAAACCCTTGCACCATTTTCCTCACTCTGCAGTGCATGTTAGACCTCCTTGTATTTATGAAACATGAATTTCAATAACCTGACATATTTTATTCGCGCATGATGAACCACAAACACTTTTCGTCCGTTTCTTTGCATGGAATTCCCATACATCATCGGCTCAGTTTAAATCATTCAGAAACAGAAGGATCTGCGCTACAGGATCCATCTGGACTTGATGCCTCTTCCAAGGATAATCTAGGCGTGAGCAAAGAATGTGCCTACTGGTGACAGATTGGCTGCAAAAATGATATCGGTCTATAAATCAGAGACTTATTACGCTGTTGATCGTACAAACCACGGCCGGCCCTCACATGACACGCACAGTCTCTTGTGATCTTCGACCGATTTTATGTCTCCAAAGGCAGGATGACTCTTGAAGTCCTTGCTATTTGCTCGAGATCGACTTCCCTTGAAGACCTTTTCGATCGGAATAGGGGCGGCTTCCTTTCCATCCGGAACTCTTCATTCTTAGCCATAGCAGAGTCTTTCTGGGCGCTTGCTTCTCCAGTGATGTACAAGCTTTCTCTTCATAATCAACGCGTTTTTTTGAGACTGAACAGACCGGGAACACTTGCGAGGCGGGGTGCCCCGGCCCCCGAACGGAGCGAGAAGAAGAGATTCTTTTCGAATGGGACCAAGCTGGGTATTAGATGACTTTCGGCGGTTCGGGAAAGGACTGCGGCGGATTGGAACATCAACGACTTGGCAAAGGCCTCTTGGCCCGGAACTATTCATCTGGGACTATTTCAGAAGACAACCCCGTGTTGCAAATTGAGCAGATACAAGATTTGCGAAATTTTCCTGAAGGAAATGCACATTCAGCTGTGCTGCGGTGACACGCGACAGGCGAAATACAGCAGATGGATACTCTTCAGCAGCCTGATCGGGCCATTTAGACACGACATCGGCCATCTAATCGATGTCCACCCGAAAAAGAGCATCCGGCCCGGCAAAGGTTCCAATCCGGAAATGAGGATTTTTGGCCAATATCTAGGAAATCAAGCGTTTGCGCGGAGACCACCTGGTGGTCGCCGCACAAGCAAATGTGCAGACTGACGCCAAAATCGGCCAAAAAGACCATTGCCGGATGGATCTAATGGATAATGGCCATTCCGCATAAGATCCCTCACCGAAGTATGAATTGCAGACCTGGGTCACCGGGAAGAATTCTTGGTTGTCCCTAAAAAGGCTATGCGGCAAACACTAGGATATGCTTCGCCAAACGACCTTTCCTCCCATCAGGGTCAGGTCATTTCGCCCCTTGAGCACCTTTCCGATAAACGGTGAATTCTTGCTTTTGGAAAGCACATCGGCGGCCTTGAACTCATACTCGACATCAGGATCGATCACAGCCAGATCAGCGATCGAGCCCACTTTGAGCTGTCCGCCCTCAACTCCCAGGATCCTCGAGGGCCGCAGTGAAAGCTTGGCGATCGCCTCCGCCAGGCCTAGCACGCCATCCCGGACCAACGCCAGCGTCAGGGGCAGCGTAGTCTGGAGGCCGATCAATCCGAAGGCCGCCTTGTCGAATTCAACTTCTTTTTCGAGAATGCTGTGCGGCGCATGGTCCGAAGCAATGGCGTCAATCACCCCCTCGGCCAACCCGCGCTTGATCGCCGCAACATCCTTCAGCGCCCGCAGAGGCGGATTCACCTTCGCGTTGGTATCGTAACCCCTCAAGCCGTTGTGGTCCAGGCTGAAATAATGCGGTGCGGTTTCTGCCGTGACGGGGAGGTTTTCCTCCTTGGCCCGGCGGATCAACTCAACGGAGTTCGCGGTGCTCACATGCGCAATGTGAACAGGACATCCGGTCAGTCGTGCAAGGGAGATTTCCCTGTACACCATAATATCCTCAGCCGCATCCGGTATGCCCGCCAATCCAATGCGGGTGGAAACAACCCCCTCGTGCATCACCCCGTCCCCGCTCAGGGTTCGATCTTCGGAATGAGAGATGACCATGAGGCCGTGATACCGCCCATACTCCAAGGCACGCCGCATCAGTTCACTGCTGGCAACGGGAAAACCGTCGTCCGAGACACCAACCGCCCCTGCCTCCTTCAAATCACCGAATTCTGTCAGCACCTCCCCTTTCTGGCCGATACTGATGGCAGCAATCGGATAAACCTTTGCAAATCCGGCCATCTCTGCCTTCTTCAGAATAAACTCGGTTACCGCACGGCAGTCATTCGGGGGAGCCGTATTAGGCATGCACGCCACCCCTGTAAAGCCCCCGGCCAAGGCGGCAAGCGTCCCGGTCGCAATGGTCTCCTTGTATTCAAAACCAGGCTCCCGCAAGTGAACATGCATATCCAGCAGCCCGGGGACAATCATTTTACGCGTGGCATCGATGATTTCGATCTGATCTCCCTCAGGCTTGAACACGCCCCTTGGGGGAAGATGAGTGACAACCCCTTCTTCTATGATCAGGTCAACCTGTTCGATCACGCCTTGGACAGGATCAACCAGCTGCCCGTTCTTTATCCACAGCATCCGCCTTAGATCCTCCAATTAACAGGTAAAGGATAGCCATACGCACCGCGACCCCGTTGGCAACCTGATCCAGGATCAGTGATGCGGGGCTGTCAGCGAGCTCCGACGAGATTTCGACGCCACGGTTGATCGGACCAGGATGCATGATGACGCAATCAGGCTTGGCGGATTTGAGGGCCTCGCTGTCCAACCCGAAGGCGGCGGAATATTCGCGAAGACTGGGAAAAAGGGTTCGCCTCTGCCGCTCCAATTGGATCCTCAGCATCATGACAACATCCTTGTCCCTGATCGCCTCGCGGGGATCAGGGACGACTTCCACCCCAAACGCTTCCAACCCTAGCGGAATCATTGTCGGTGGACCTCCGATCGTCACCCGCGCACCCATCTTCGCAAGTCCGATCATGTTCGAACGCGCGACCCGACTATGGGCGATATCCCCAATGATGGCAACATTCAACCCTCGGATACGACCTTTTCTCTCACGGATCGTATATAAATCCAAAAGAGCCTGGGTCGGATGTTCATTGATCCCGTCCCCGGCATTTACAACACACGCCTTGACGGCCTTCGCAAGCAGGTGCGGCGCACCGCTCGACGAGTGGCGTATGACGATCACGTCGGGACTCATCGCCTGCAAATTGCGGCCCGTATCGATCAGCGTTTCGCCTTTCACCATGCTACTCGTCGATGCAGACAGGCTGAAGGTATCGGCACTGAGGCGTTTCGCGGCGACCTCGAAGGATGTCCTCGTCCTGGTGCTGGCCTCATAGAAGAAATTCACGATGCTCTTGCCTCGAAGCGTAGGCACCTTCTTGATCTCGCGCGAAGAGATATCCTTGAACGAGTCGGCGGTGTCTAAGATAAGCTGGATATCATCAACCGACAACTGACCCATACCGAGAAGATCCTTATGGTTGAATTTCCTCACGGGAACCTCTCAAAAAAAACCCCCTTACCGTCGTCCGGCAAGGAGGTTTCTGTTGTAAACCCATCAGCAATCATGCGAGTGGATCTCCCCTTCCGCCCTCCACCTCAGCAGGGCCTAAGACAAGGTCAGGATCACCCCTGCTTCGCCTGCCCCTTGGCCTTCTCCTTCATATTCACAAGTTGAATGATAGACAAAGGCGCGCCATCCCCTTTCCGAATACCGCTTTTGACAATCCGCACATACCCACCCTGCCGGTCGTTGAAGCGGGGCTTGATCTCCTCGAAAAGCCGATGTGCAACCCTGGCCTCCTGCAGATAAGCGATAGCTTGTCTGCGTGCGTGCAAATCACCCCGTTTCGCGAGCGTAATCATCTTCTCTGCAATCGGACGGATCTGCTTCGCCTTCGTGTCAGTCGTCTGAATCTGCTCGTGCGTAAACAGGGAAGTAACCATATTCCGCAGCATCGCCCGGCGGTGGCTGGAGTTTCGACTCAACTGTTTCCCTGAATTTTTGTGCCTCATTCGTCCTCACCCTCTTCCTTTCCATCTTCGTCATCCGGCAACTCAAGCTCCGATGCATCAGGGAAATTCGAGAGCTTCATTCCCAACGACAGGCCCATTTCTTCCAAAATCGCCTTGATCTCGTTCAGGGACTTACGCCCGAAATTTTTTGTCTTGAGCATTTCGGCCTCTGTCTTCTGAACCAGTTCCCCGATAAGCCGGATATTCGCATTTTTGAGACAATTCGCGGACCGTACGGACAATTCAAGTTCGGAGACGGGCCTGAAAAGATTCTCGTTGAGCTTCTCCTCCCGCTCCTCAACCTCTTCTTCCACCGGTTCGGGTTCTTCCTCGAAATTGATGAACGGGTTCATTTGTTCCTTCAAAATCTTTGCAGCGTAAGCAACCGCATCTTCCGGAAAAATGCTCCCGTCAGTCCACACCTCGAGCGTCAGTTTGTCGTAATCGGTGATCTGCCCGACGCGCGCGTTGCTGACGACATAATTCACCTTTTCGATGGGTGAGAAAATCGCGTCTATGGCTATCGCACCGATCTCCTCATCACGCCCTTTATTCCGCTCAGCAGGCACGTACCCTTTCCCGGTCCGCACCACCATACTCATGTCCAGGCGCGCCTCTGCATTGAGGGTGGCGATATGTTGTTCCGTATTCAGTATCTCGACCAACCCATCGGTCTCAATATCACCAGCCGTCACCTTCCCTTCTCCCTCACGTAAAAGTCGAATGACGGCCTCCTCCCCCTCGAGGAGTTTAAGCTTGACCTCTTTCAGGTTCAAGATAATGTCGGCTACATCCTCATAAACCCCGGGGATCGTCGAAAACTCATGCAACACTCCATCGAACTTCACGCTAACGATACTTGCACCTTGGAGCGAAGACAGCAGTATTCGCCTCAAAGAATTCCCAATAGTAATACCAAAACCTCTCTCCAGCGGTTCACAGGTGAACTTCCCGTACAAGTTCGTATAAGTCTCAGGATCGATCTCAATCCGCCGGGGCTTGATCAGTTCCCGCCAGTTTTTGCTTTTTAGAGCTACCAAGAGGTCTCCCCCATCTTCTTTAATGCAAAGGTTCCGAAGTCTTCCGTGGACTCAGCCTATCCGTTTTCAAGGCAAACAACACCCAGCCCTGTCCCTACTTCGAATAGAGCTCAACGATCAGCTGTTCCTGGATCGGCATCGTCAAATCCTCACGGTTGGGCAGGGACTTCAGCGTACCGCTGAAATCGGTCTTGTTCACCTCGACCCAATTTGGGATGCCACGCCGCAACACCGTCTCCATCGCATCGACGATCTGATGAACCTTCTGGCTCTCCGCATGCACCTTGATCACATCACCCGGCTTCACCTGATAGGAAGGAATGTTCACCTTTCTATCATTGACGAGAAAGTGGCCATGCCTGACCAACTGCCGCGCCTGAGTCCGTGAACTGGCGAATCCCATCCTGTAAACAATATTGTCTAGACGCGCTTCGAGGCTCATGAGAAGATTCACACCTGTGATCCCCTTAGCGCGGTCAGCACGATAATAATATCCGCGAAACTGTTTCTCGAGCACGCCATAAATACGCTTCACCTTCTGCTTTTCCCGGAGCTGCGTCCGGTAGTCAGAGTATTTTCCCCCACGCCGTTGGCCGTGCTGTCCAGGCGCGTATGGCCTCCTCTCAAAGGCACATTTATCGCTGTAACAACGATCACCCTTCAGGAACAATTTAAGATTTTCCCGCCGACATAATCTGCAGGACGAGCCACAATATCTGGCCAAAACAGCCCCTCCTCAAAAAATCCAATGTGTTATCTTCACTCGAGCCTCTCACGCCGTGATATCGCCCCGGGATGAGGTCGATCCATGCCTCAGACCCTGCGCCGCTTCGGGGGCCTGCAGCCGTTGTGCGGGATGGGGGTCACATCGCGGATCATGTTGACACTGAAACCTTCGACCTGCAGGGCGCGCAACGCTGCCTCCCGGCCCACACCGGGGCCCTTGACTCGCACCTCCGCAGTCTTCATGCCCTGCTCCATAGCCTGTCGGATCGCGTCACGCGCCGCCAGCTGCGCCGCGAAGGGCGTGCTCTTCCGGGATCCCTTGAATCCAGATCTACCCGCACTCGATTGCGCGATGACCCGCCCATCGGGGTCGGTAACCGTAACGATGGTATTATTGAATGTGGATTGAATGTGTACCACCCCGGTAGGGACGTTCTTTTTTTCCTTTTTGACCTTTCCTCTTTTCCTAGCGGTCTTAGCCATCTCGCACCCTTCGTATCGTTATTTCTTTCGCTTCCCCATTACGGCACGTCTCGGACCCTTGCGCGTACGAGCGTTGGTACTTGTCCTTTGTCCGCGGACAGGCAAGCCTTTTCTGTGCCTCAAACCACGGTACGCACCAAGATCCATCAGCCGCTTGATGTTCATGGACACTTCGCGCCGCAGATCACCTTCCACCTTATGATGCTCGTCGATGATCTTGCGAATCTGGGTCACCTGCTCGCCGCTCAAATCGTCCGATTTCGTATCCCAATCAATCCCGGCCTCGGAAAGAATCCTCTGGGATGTCGTGCGGCCGATGCCGTAAATATAGGTGAGGGCGATTTCGGCTCGTTTCCCTTTAGGCAAATCGACACCAGCAATTCTAGCCAATCTTCAACTCCTTTTTCTAAGCGAATGGTAAACGCAACCGATCCGCAGCGAAGCGACAACTTGCGCTGCACTGATACATGGCTCAACCCTGCCGCTGCTTGTGACGCGGGTTTTCACAAATGACGCGCACGACACCTTTACGCTTCACCACTTTGCATTTCTTGCAAATACGCTTCACCGACGGTTTAACCTTCATGATCCGATATCCTTCCTATGGCTTGCTTCCTGCTACTTTTGACCCCGATAAACGATCCGGCCTCTCGTCAAATCATATGGCGAAAGCTCCACAACCACCGTATCTCCGGGTAAAATCTTGATAAAATGCATCCGCATCTTCCCCGAAATATGCCCCAAGACCCGGTGGCCGTTTTTGAGCTCTACCCTGAACATGGCATTGGGAAGCGTCTCGATGACAACACCCTCAACCTCAATTGCCTCTTCTTTCGCCATACCCCCTCTCAGGCCCCCCGTGTATGGTTCATCGCCATAGACGTTAACGCGTCCTTCCAAAACCCTTTTTCATGAAGCCCTCATAATGACGCGTCAACATATGCGACTCTATCTGATTCGTCGTATCCATAGCCACACCCACAACGATCAGCAAAGCCGTTCCACCAAAATAAAACGGCACATTAAGTCGGTAGATCAATATCTCCGGCAATATGCAAATGAGCGACACATAAATCGCCCCAGCGAACGTAATTCTCGTTAGAACCCGATCAATATATTCGGCGGTGTTCTTCCCGGGCCTGATACCTGGAATAAAGCCGCCGTAGCGCTTCATGTTGTCTGCGACATCAACAGGATTGAAGTGCACAGCCGTATAAAAATAGCAGAAAAAGAATATGAAGGCAACGTATATCAAAGTGTAGACGATATGCCCGGGAGAAAGGGTGTTCACGATTGCCTGCAGCCAGGGAATTTTCTCGACATTCAAAAAGTTGGCTATCGTCGCTGGAAACATGATGATCGACGATGCGAAGATCGGCGGGATAACCCCGGCCGTATTGACCTTCAGCGGCAGGTGGGTGCTCTGACCTCCGTACATACGCCGACCGACCACCCGTTTGGCATACTGAACGGGTATCCTGCGCTGCCCTCGCTCGACAAAGACGATCACTCCAATGACAACGATCATAAATGCCAGCAGAAGCACCATGAAGAACGGTGCAATCTCACCGGTTCCCATCAAACGGAAGGTGTTCACCACCGCAACAGGCAAGCCCGCCACGATGCCAGCAAAAATAATCAGTGAAATTCCGTTCCCTATTCCTCGTTCAGTAATCTGCTCCCCGAGCCACATGAGGAAGGCTGTTCCTGCTGTCAATGTCACCACTGCCAAAACGCGGAAACCCCAACCCCCCGCCGGCACCACCATAGCGCCGCCGGGGCTTGACATCCTCTCCAGCCCGACCGCAATACCGAAGCCTTGGATCACACTGAGGACGATTGTACCGTAGCGAGTGTACTGAACGATCTTTTTTCGCCCCTGCTCGCCTTCCTTTTTCAACTTCTCAAGATAGGGGATCACGACTGACAGCAGTTCGATAATAATGGAGGCGCTGATATAAGGCATAATGCCTAGTGCCATTACGGACATCTGACTCAGTGCACCGCCGGAAAACATATCAAACAGCCCGAACAGCGTTCCCTGCTGCGCACTGAAAAAAGCAGCAAGCGCAGTGCCGTCGATCCCGGGAGTCGGAATATGACAACCGAGTCGGTATACCGCCAGCATCATGAGCGTAAAGAGGATCCGCTTCTTGAGCTCCGGAATCTTGGGAATGTTCTGAAAGCCGCCTATCAACGCACCCCTCCGCGGGCTAGATGACCTCTACCCTGCCACCGATCGCCTCGATTTTCTCCCTGGCTGACCGACTGATCCGATGAACGCGCACCACCAATGGGTGCTGCAACTCCCCGTTGCCGAGCAGCTTCACCCCTGCGCGATCCTTCCGGAGCAGTCCAGCCTCCTGCAAGGCCTCTACGTCTACCGTAGCGTTGCGCTCAAACCGGTTCAAAACCTCCAGATTGACCACTGAAAATTCAGTCCTGAAAGGATTCTTGAACCCACGCTTGGGAAGTCGCCGCTGCAGGGGCATCTGCCCCCCCTCGAATCCAGGGCTCGCTCCGCCCCCCGAGCGCGACCGCTGTCCCTTGCTGCCCCGGCAGGCTGTCTTGCCGTGCCCGGATCCCGGTCCTCTGCCGACTCTTTTACGGCTCTTCCTCGATCCCTCTGCGGGCCTCAGTTCATTTAGTTTCATAGCGTTTCCCTAGCTGGCTAATCGATCTTGACAAGAAACGACACCTTGTTGATCATACCGCGGATCGCGGGGGTGTTCTTCAACTCTACGGTCTTGTTGAGCCGCGTCAGGCCCAAACCCTTCAGCGTTTCACGCATCCTGCGGTCCTTCCCGATGCCGCTCTTCACAAGCGTAACCTTGATCGTGTCTGCTGCCATCGTATGCCTTCTCTTCTTGTTCCTAGCGGGTTAATTCCTCGGGAGACTTCTCTCTGCGGCGCGCAATCTCCTCCGGCCCCCTGAGTGAGCGTAGCCCCACGACCGTCGCCCGGACGATGTTATGCGGATTGTGGGAGCCAAGGCATTTCGTGAGAATATTCTGAACACCGGCGGCCTCGAGAACAGCACGCACAGCGCCCCCCGCGATCAGCCCGGTTCCAGCCCTTGCAGGCCTCAAAAGGACCCTCCCGGCACCCCACTGCCCGACGATCTCGTGCGGGATGGACGTGTCGACGAGTGAAACCTTCTTCATGTCGCGCTTCGCCCTCTCGACGCCCTTTTTGATCGCCTCAGGGACCTCGTTCGCTTTTCCAAGGCCCGTTCCGACCGTCCCTCTGCCATCGCCGACGATCACCAGCGCACTGAAGCTGAACCGCCGCCCACCCTTGACGACCTTCGCCACACGGTTGATGTGCACGACCTTTTCAATCAGTTCTTTTCCTTCTTCTTCTTTGAACAATGCCACTCTCCCGAATTTATTTGACAGGTTGCATGGAGGGCGCGGGCCCTGGAAAAAAACCCATTTAGAATTCCAGCCCCTGACCGCGGGCTGCCTCAGACAGCGCCTTCACCCGCCCGTGGTACAGAAAACCGTTTCTGTCGAAGACAACGCTGCGAATGCCTCTTTCCAGCGCTCTCTGAGCTATCTCGGAGCCAATCAGGGCCGCTTCTCCGACATTTCCCTTCGGCAGAGGCAGCTTCTCTCTAAGGTCTTTCGACACCGTTGAGGCCTGGGCGAGCACACTTCCAGTCGAATCGTCTATAATCTGGGCGTATATATGCCTAGAGCTACGAAAAACACATAGCCTCGGCCTCTCCGAGGTACCCAGCACCTTCTTTCGAACCCGCCTCTGCCTTCTTTTCCTGGCTACGGAACTGCTTACAGATCCCATCTAGTCAACCTCTTGCGCGAAATTTTGCCTTAAGCACATCAGCAAATCACATCCAATCGGGCGCCAGACAACGGAGCCAACGGTCGGCTATTTACCGCCAGCCTTACCAGCCTTACGTTTGATCTGTTCCTCAGCATACTTTACGCCCTTCCCCTTATAAGGCTCCGGGGGCCTGAAGTGACGGATCTTGGCTGCCGTTAAACCCAGTTTCTCCCTGTCGATCCCACTGAGCACAATCTTGGTCTTATCGATACGGGCATCAATCCCCTCAGGCAGTTCGAACTGGATCGGATGGGAGTATCCGAGATTCAGAACAGCAACGCGACCATTCAGCTCGGCCCGATACCCGACTCCCACGATTTCCAACGTTCTTTCAAAGCCTTTGGTCACACCCGTCACCATGTTGTCGATCAAAACCCTGTATAATCCGTGGACCGACCGTGCTTCACGCGAATCATCAACCGCATGGACTCGGATGTCATCCTCGCCGATCTCCACTTGGACTTTAGGGTGCAGCGGCCGGGTAAGCTCCCCTTTCGGCCCACGCACCTTGATCTCGTCTCCATCAACGCTGACGGACACCTTCTCCGGGTTCGGTATCGGCCTTTTCCCTATACGAGACATTCAAACCTCCGCAATTCCCAAAAACAACCGCGACTACCAGACAGCGCAAAGAATCTCGCCGCCAAGCCCCTGCCTCATGGCCTCGCGGTCCGTCATCATCCCCTTGGATGTGGACACAATGTTGACACCCAATCCATTCAGAACAGGCGGCATCTCATTATGGCCTTTATAAACGCGGCAGCTCGGTTTGCTCACCCGCTTGATCCCGTCTATCACAGGAGAACCGTCCTTGTCATAGCGCAAAAAGATTCGTATCTGTCTGTGCCGCCCGTCCGAAACGATCTTGAAATTTTTGATATACCCCTCGGATTTCAACACCTTCACCATATTAAGCTTCACCTTTGAGGCGGGTACATCCAGGACTTCATGAGACGCGCGCAAGGCATTTCTTATGCGAGTGAGCATGTCCGCTATGGGGTCCGTCATTGTCATCCCAAAAACTCCTTCATACCATTCTCGTTAAGGGTCATCCATTCTCACCAGCTGGATTTGACCACGCCGGGTATCTCACCGCTCAAGGCCAGATTTCTAAAACAGATTCGGCAGATACCGAATTTCCTCAGATATGCCCGGCTGCGGCCGCACATTGGGCAACGATTGTAGTTACGTGTGGAAAATTTGGCCTTTCTCTGTGCCTTTACAATAAGCGATGTCCGAGCCAAAATAACCCCCTATCAATTACGAAATGGCATTCCAAGTTGTTTCAACATGAACAGGGCCTCGTCATCAGTCCTGGCACTGGACACAATCGAGATATTGACGCCCTTTACCTTGTCGATCTTGTCATATTCAATTTCCGGAAAAATAATATGCTCCTTTATGCCGATGCTGCAATTCCCCATTCCGTCAAATATCTTATCGGAAATTCCGCGGAAATCGCGCACACGTGGCATAGCGATATTGAACAGCTTATCGAGGAAATCGAACATCCGCATATGCCGAAGGGTCACCATGCATCCGATGGGCATACCCTGGCGCAACTTGAAACCGGCGATGGATTTCTTGGCCTTGGTTATGACTGCCTTCTGACCGGCAATCCGCGTCAGTTCATCGACACCATAATCCAGCACCTTGATGTTCTGAATCGCCTCGCCAAGCCCCATATTCAATACAACCTTTTCTATCCTAGGCACTGCCATGATAGACGTGTAACCGAACTCCTTCATCAGGGCGGGTACTACCTCAGTCTCATACTTTTCTTTCAATCGAGACACGTTGTCCTCCTCGAAGCCGATCCATCAGGAATCGGAAATAAACAAGGACGCGCCGCCATCAAGCGTCCACCGCTTCCCCACATTTCCTGCAGGTTCGGACCTTTGTTCCGTCCTCAAGGACACGCTTGCCGATCCTGGTCGCCTCAGCACACTTGTTGCAAACGACCATCACATTCGAGATGTGTAAAGAAGCCTCCTTCTCGATGATCCCACCCTGTCCAGTGCGTGGGTTCGGCTTGGCATGCCTCTTGACCACGTTCACCTTTTCGACAATCAACCGCCCCTTTTCAGAATCCACTTTGAGCACGGTACCGATCTTTCCCTTTTCCTTGCCGGCGATGACCATCACCTTGTCATTCTTCTTGATTGTAGGATGTTTCTTCAGCACTTTAAAGGCTCCTTATCCGCCACGGTCCTCGGGGCATCTACAGCACCTCGGGTGCAAGCGAAACAATTTTCATAAAATTCTTGGCCCGCAGTTCACGCGCCACCGGGCCGAAGATCCGGGTCCCGATCGGCTCTTTCTGCGTATTGATAAGAACGGCGGAATTGTCATCAAACTTGATGTAAGATCCATCCGGCCTACGAATCTCCTTCTTGGTCCTGACGATGACCGCTTTGGCAACATCGCCCTTCTTCACCTTCGAGTTCGGCATCGCCTCCTTGATCGAGACGACGATGATGTCACCTACACCAGCATAACGCCTCTTCGCTCCCCCAAGGACCTTGATGCAAGACAGGAGTTTAGCGCCGGAGTTATCCGCCACTTTAAGCTGACTTTCCATCTGTATCATATGTCGTCTCCAACCACAGAGCTGTGAACCGCTAAAGCGTCACTGCCTTCTCAAGAATCTCGATCACTTGCCATCGCTTCCGCTTGCTGAGAGGGCGGCTTTCGACGATGCGAACCTTGTCCCCAATCTCACATAGGTTCTTGGGGTCATGCGCCAGATATTTAGCATGCCTGCGCATGTATTTCCCGTAGCTCTTATCACGGGTCAAATGCTCGACAACGACACCAGCCGTCTTGTCCATCTTGTTACTGACAACGGTGCCGACCAGTTTTCTGCGTAAGCCTCGCTCTGCCATCGTCCCCTCGCCCTAGTCAGTCATATTGCGCGTTTTGTTTTCAACAAGAATCGTCTTGACCCTTGCCAAGTCGCGCTTGGTCTTGCAGATCATCGCCGTATTCCCTAGCTGGCCCGTAGCCTTCTGAAACCTCAGATTGAACAGCTCCTGGCTGAGGTCTTTCTCCTTCTGCCGCAATTCACCCGCACTCAGATCTCTCAATTCTTTCGCCTTCATCGCCTCATGATCTCCTGCTGACAAAGCGGGTTGCAAAAGGAAGCTTAAATCCGGCGAGACGGAATGCCTCCCCTGCAACATTTTCGGCTACGCCTTCAAGCTCGTAAAGAATTCTCCCGGGTTTCACGACAGCCACCCAGGCTTCCGGCGCTCCTTTCCCCTTTCCCATCCGGGTCTCTGCAGGCTTCTTGCTGATGGGCTTATCAGGAAAGATCCGAATCCAAATCTTGCCGCCACGCTTGACATGACGCGTTACTGCGACACGGGCGGCCTCGATCTGTTGGGCCGTCATATGGCCACACTCCACCGCCTGCAGACCGTAGTCGCCAAATTCGAGGGTGTTGCCACGCATGGCCATACCCTTCGTGCGGCCTTTCTGTCTCTTGCGATATTTGACCTTCTTAGGGCTAAGCATAACATCTATTCCTTCTTGCTCTTTTCAGGGAGTATCTCACCCTTGAAGATGGTTACCTTGACTCCTATCACGCCATAGGTGGTAAAGGCCTTTGCGAACCCGTAATCGACATCGGCACGAATCGTATGCAGCGGAACCCTGCCCTCTCGATACCATTCACGGCGCGCCATTTCAGCACCGCCCAGCCGTCCCGCGCACGCGATCTTGATCCCCTGCGCTCCGAAGCGCAGAGAGGAACTCACAGCCTTCTTCATCGCACGGCGAAAAGCAATCCGCCTCACGAGCTGCATTGCTACATTCTCTGCCACCAGTTGAGCTTCCACCTCAGGTTTCCGCACTTCCTGGATATCCACGATAATCTCACGCTTGACCTGCTTCTCGAGCTCCCTCTTCAACTTCTCGATCTCAGCACCCTTCTTGCCGATCACGATCCCAGGCCTTGCAGTGTGGATCCGAATCCTGATCTTGCTTGCAGCCCGTTCAATCTCGATCTTTGCGACGCCAGCCTGCTGGAGCTTCTCCTTGAGGAATTTGCGGATCTTGAAATCCTCAAGCACGAATTCGGAGTATTCCTTCCCCGCAAACCACCTTGAATCCCAGTTCTTGTTAATCCCCAGCCTGAAACCGACGGGATGAACTTTCTGTCCCAATTGACACCTCCAGCATGGTCAAGCATTGCGGCCGCCGAGACAGCGGCCGACTCATCATCTCAAAAAACCCTGTGTCTCGCGCCTCCCCAATGTCAAAATCATGCGCACGCGTCTCCAACCCCCGGGGAGGTCCTTGCAGGCTTCCTATGCCTCATCCAGAACTACGGTCAAGTGGCTCGTCCGCTTTCGGATACGCGTCGCACGACCGAGCGCTCTCGGTCTCCACCGCTTCATCAGAGGCCCTTCATCGGCGTAAATACGCTTGATATACAGTTTATCTACATCAGCCCCGGCATTCTGTTCCGCATTGGCAATCGCAGACTGAACCAGCTTCCGGAGGATACGCGCCCCTTTCTGAGGGGCATAGCCGAGCCTCTGAACTGCCTCGTCAACTTTTTGTCCCCTCACTTCATCCATGACCAGTCGGATCTTCTGCGGGGAGATATGCACAAACCTTGCTTTTGCAGTCGTTTCCATCTCTTTGCCTTCAGCTTTAATACCCGCAGGCTACTTCTTCTTGCCCTTGAGTTTCGATTTTTTGTCCCCGGCATGACCATAGAAGGTCCGTGTCGGTGAAAATTCGCCCAGCTTGTGCCCTACCATGTCCTCCGAAACAAAGACGGGCAAAAACTTCTTGCCGTTATGAACGGCGAAGGTAAGTCCGACAAATTCCGGTAGTATGGTCGACCTGCGGGACCACGTCTTGATGATCTTCCTGCTCTGCGTTTCTGCAGCCACCTGCGCCTTTTTCAACAGGTGGTCGTCCACAAAAGGACCTTTTTTCAGGGATCTCGGCAAAGTTATTCCTCCTCACGCTCGGTAGCCGTCTTCCGCCCAAACACCATCGGGGGTCGTGCCGGACGGCCATACCAGTAGATCACTTTTTGCTTCTTCGCTTAACAATAAGCTTATCGCTGGGTTTCCTGACTCTGGTCTTGTAACCCTTTGTCGGAACGCCCCATGGGGTCACAGGATGCCTGCCCCCAGAGGATTTCCCCTCGCCACCGCCATGAGGATGGTCTACCGGGTTCATGGCAACGCCTCTTACATGAGGCCGCCTGCCCAGCCAGCGGTTCCTACCAGCCTTACCAGCCGACAGGATCTCGTGCTCCAGATTACCTACCTGACCGATGGTAGCGCGGCAGTCCTGCAAAACCGCTCTTACTTCACCCGAAGGCAGCTTGATCTGGGCGTATTTGCCCTCCTTAGCCATGAGCTGCGCATAGGCTCCGGCGCTCCGGACCATTTGACCACCATGGCCTAGATTCATTTCGATATTATGAATGTGCGTCCCCAAAGGGATCAGCCTGAGTGGCAGACAATTCCCCGTCCGAACCTCCGCTTCCGGTCCAGAAACTACCTGGTCGCCGACCTGGAGTTTGTGGGGGGCGAGGATGTACCGTTTTTCGCCGTCGACATAATGCAAAAGCGCGATCCGGGCACCCCTGTTCGGGTCGTACTCGATTGCAGCGACCTTCGCCGGGATCGAATCCTTCTCTCTATGAAAGTCGATAACCCGGTAGCGACGCTTGTGTCCGCCTCCTTTATGGCGGGCAGTCAACCTGCCTAGTGCATTCCGCCCGCCGGAACTCCTGAGCGGCCTCAGCAGAGTCTTTTCCGGTTCCTTCTTGGTAATTTCCTCGAATGTCGATGTCGTCTGGTATCGCCTTCCTGGGGAGGTCGGCTTGTGCTTTCTTATAGCCATGCTATATTCTCCGCAGCGCCCTCTCGGCCACGTCTCCGGGTTTACAGTCCTTCGAAAAATTCGATATTTTCGCCGGGCGCAAGTTTGACAATCGCCTTTTTCCAGTCGGAACGCTTCCCGAAATGGCGACCGACACGGCGCTTTTTACCCTGTACATTCACCGTGCGGACATCCAGAACCTTTACCTTGAAAAGCTTTTCGACTGCCCTTCGAATCTCTATCTTGTTCGCGTGCTTATGCACCTTGAACGAAATGCGGTTGGCCTGGCTCTTCTGCAGTCCGGATTTCTCGGTGATATGCGGCGCTTCGATGACCTGATAGGTGTCCACTACGATATCAGTGCCTCCTCTATCCTGTCGATGGCAGGCTTCTCAAGGAACAGATGGTCGAACTTCAGGAGGTCGTACACATTCAACCCCTCTGAACGTAAGACCTTCACCCAGGGAACATTCCTCGAAGACTTCTCCAGCTTCTCGTTTTTATCGGCCGTAACGATCAGGGCTTTCGTCACATCGAAACGGCGCATGACCCCGACAAACGACTTCGTCTTAATCTCAGGCAGACTGAAATCCTCGACTACGAACAGTTGGCTCCCTGTCAGCTTGTCGCTCAACGCCATCCTCAAGGCGGCCTTGCGTACCTTCTTGGCCACCTTTTTCACGTAAGCCCTCGGCTGGGGCCCAAAAGCTACCCCTCCGCCACGCCGTGTCGGAGAAGAAGCCGATCCCGCTCTCGCCCTTCCGGTCCCCTTCTGCCTGTAGAGTTTCCGCGTCGAGGCGTTCACGAGGGAGCGGCTCTTACAAGCCGCAGTTCCAGCCCTGCGTCGGTTCAACTGAGAAACCACCACCTCGTGCAGGACATGCTCTTTGACCGGCACCCCGAAGATTTCATCCTTCAGTTCGGTTTCAGAAACCTTCTCTTTACGAAGATTGTATACGTCTATAAGAGTCATTCTAAGCCTCTGTTCTCTCACCCTACCCGATTCAGACCTTGCAGATCTCGACGATACTGTTCTTGCTCCCGGGGACGGCCCCCTTGAGCATAAGCAGATTCATCTCGGGGCGCACATCAACCACCCGGATGTTCTTGACCGTCAGGCGCTGCGTCCCCATCCGACCCGGCAGTTTTTTGCCCTTGATCACACGACCGGGGGTGGTGTTGCAGCCGATGGACCCCGGCACCCGGTGAGACCGGCTTCCGTGCGTCTTCCGCCCGCCGCCGAATCCCCATCTTTTCATAACGCCCGCAAAGCCGCGACCTTTGCTCGTGCCGACGATGTTAACGGTCTCGCCAGGGAAGAAAACATCTACCGTGATTTCCTGTCCAAGCTCGAACATCTGAGGGTCGTCCACCTTCACTTCCCGCAGATGAGCGTATCCACCTTTGCCAGCAGCCTTGAAATGACCTTGTAAAGGCTTGCTGAGCCGCTTCTCGGGCTTCGATTCATAGCCAACCTGGACAGCGGCGTACCCATCCTTCTCCGGAGTCTTCTTTTGCACAACCACGCAGGGACCCACTTTCAGCAGCGTCACCGGGATGCTTTTGCCTTCCTCGACAAAAACACGTGTCATGCCTATCTTTTTTCCAAGTAGCCTGTTAAGCATCTGAATCAGCTCCAATCCACAGCCCGGCACGGCGGCCGTCTAACCTCTTTTCACTTCTAGAGTTTAATCTCCACATCCACGCCCGCAGCCAGATCCAGCTTCATCAAGGCGTCCACTGTCTGCTGGGTTGGCTCGAGAATATCCAGAAGCCGCTTATGGGTTCTTATTTCGAACTGCTCGCGCGATTTCTTGTTCACATGGGGAGATCTCAACACACAATATTTATTGATGACCGTCGGTAAAGGGATCGGCCCTGCAACCCGTGCACCCGTCTCCCTGGCCGTTTCAAGGATTTCCATCGCCGACTGGTCAAGCAGCTTGTGGTCATAAGCCTTTAAGCGTATCCGGATCTTCTGGTTGGCTAACATTCGCTTATTCCTTATTCGATAATTTCACTGATGACGCCGGCGCCGACCGTTCTGCCGCCCTCACGGATGGCAAACCGCAACTCCTTCTCCATCGCAATCGGCGTGATCAGCTTCACTTCCATCGATACATTGTCACCGGGCATCACCATCTCGATCCCCTCAGGAAGCGTCACCACACCCGTCACATCCGTCGTCCGGAAGTAAAACTGAGGCCGGTACCCGTTGAAAAACGGCGTATGACGACCACCTTCCTCCTTCGTCAGGATGTAAGCCTCCGCCTTGAATTTCGTGTGCGGAGTGATGCTCCCGGGCTTCGCCACCACCTGACCACGCTCGACATCGTCCCGCTTCGTCCCCCGCAGCAGCACGCCGATGTTGTCCCCAGCCTGCCCCTGGTCCAGAATCTTGCGGAACATCTCCACCCCCGTGCAGACCGTCTTCGTCGTATCACGTATCCCAACGATCTCCACTTCTTCCCCTACCTTGATCACGCCGCGCTCCACGCGCCCCGTCACCACCGTCCCCCGACCGGATATGCTGAACACATCCTCGATCGGCATCAGGAAAGGTTTGTCCGTATCACGAACCGGCGCCGGAATATAACTGTCGATCGCCTCCATCAGCTCGAAGATCGGCTTCGCCTCCGCCGAGTCCGGATCGTCGCTCTCCAGCGCCTTCAACGCACTCCCCCGGATGATCGGTATATCGTCCCCGGGAAATTCGTACTTCGACAGAAGCTCCCGCAGCTCCAGTTCCACCAGCTCGATCAGCTCCTCGTCGTCCACCATGTCACACTTGTTCAGAAACACCACGATGCTCGGAACGCCAACCTGCCGCGCCAGAAGAATGTGCTCCCGCGTCTGCGGCATCGGTCCGTCGTCCGCGCCCACCACCAGTATCGCTCCATCCATCTGCGCCGCGCCCGTGATCATGTTCTTGATGTAGTCCGCGTGACCCGGGCAGTCCACATGCGCATAGTGCCGGTTCTGCGTCTCGTACTCCACGTGCGCCGTCGCAATCGTTATCCCCCGCGCCTTCTCCTCCGGCGCCTTGTCGATCGCGTCAAAAGGAACAAAGTCCGCCCAGCCCTTCTTGGCAAGGTGCTTCGTGATCGCTGCCGTCAACGTCGTCTTCCCATGGTCGATATGCCCGATCGTCCCCACGTTTACGTGCGGCTTCGTCCTTTCAAACTTCTTCTTCGACATCTCCTATCCTCCTTGATAGTCCCTCCGAGTGCGCCATCGCTTCACGGAGACACGCAATCCGTTTCCTTCGGGGCTTCTTCCCTGGGGCAATTACCAGCGGTAATGAGCGAATGCCTTGTTGGCTTCGGCCATCTTATGGGTATCTTCCCTCTTCTTTACAGCTGATCCTCGTTGGTTTGCCGCATCCAGCAACTCTCCCGCGAGTTTCGCAGCCATCGTTTTTTCGCCCCTTCCCTCTGCAAACGAGATCAGCCATCGTATGCTTAGCGCCTGTCGTCTTGCAGGCCGCACCTCTGTCGGGACCTGGTAGGTCGATCCACCAACGCGCCGTGATTTGACTTCTACAATGGGCTTGACATTCTCGACCGCCTTTTGGAAGACGCCCAGCGGATCCTCTTTCGTCTTGGATTCTATAATATCGAATGCATCATAGAGGATGGTGCGGGCCGTACTCTTTTTTCCCTGCTTCATCAGATTGTTGATGAACTTCGCCGCAAGGACGCTTTTATGCCGCGGATCCGGTGTAATCTCCCGCTTGGCGGCTACTCTCTTCCTCGACATGATGGAAACTCCGCAATTCCAGTGTTGGGTTGGTTCCGCTTATGCCTCAACCACGCCTTAGAGTCCCTTCGGCCTCTTGGCGCCGTATTTGGACCTGCCCTGTCGCCTGTCGCCGACACCCGTCGTGTCCATGGTGCCTCGAATGATGTGATACCGCACACCGGGAAGGTCCTTCACGCGCCCTCCGCGGATCAGCACAACCGAGTGCTCCTGCAGGTTATGCCCCATGCCGGGTATGTAGGAGGTAACCTCGATCCCATTGGTCAATCGCACCCTCGCTACCTTTCGAAGGGCGGAGTTGGGCTTTTTGGGTGTCGAGGTGTAGACCCGGACACACACCCCTCTCTTCTGGGGCGCACCCTGCAGAGCCGGTGTCTTTGTCTTCTTTTTCGGCGGTCGGCGGCCTTTTCGGACGAGCTGGTTTATCGTCGGCATAGCATCTCCTCAACGCGCTGTCTAACGTAGACTAAGGGACCCCGTCGGCGATGGGGTCCCTGAATAATTAAAAGACTATACATATTACTAAATTTTTTCTTTGTCAAGCGGTTTTAATCCAGACCGTGAAAAATCATCACTCCACGCTCAGATCGATATCCCGGTAGGTCTGGACACCGGTCCCGGCTGGTATCAGCCGCCCCATGATGACGTTTTCTTTGAGGCCTTTGAGATAATCCACCTTCCCGGCAACACTCGCATCGGAAAGGACCTTGGTCGTTTCCTGAAAGGAGGCCGCTGATATGAAACTTTCCGTGCTCAGCGATGCCTTGGTGATTCCCAACAACAGCGGTTCGGCACTGGCAGGCGTCCCACCGCGGGCCACGATGGCCCTGTTTTCCTCCTCGAACCGCCATTTTTCGATGTGCTCACCCAACAGGAACTGCGAATCCCCGACATCGGTCACGCTGACCTGCCGAAGCATTTGACGCACGATCACTTCGATGTGCTTGTCGTTGATCTTGACGCCTTGGAGGCGGTAGACCTCCTGGACCTCATCTACGAGGTACTTGGCGAGTTCCTTTACGCCCCGGATTCTCAGGATGTCATGAGGATTGACCGAACCGTCCATCAAGGGCTCGCCTGCCCTGACATAATCTCCCTCGAGCACACTGACGTGCTTGCCCCGCCCGATGAAGTAATCCACGGGTTCGCCGATCTCAGGCGTAATCGTCATCTTCCGCTTGCCCTTGGTGTATTTCCCGAAGGAGACCACCCCGTCGATTTCGCTGATGATTGCGGTTTCCTTTGGTTTGCGTACCTCAAAAAGTTCAGCGACACGCGGAAGACCACCGGTGATGTCCTTCGTCTTCGTCGTTTCACGGGGGATCTTCGCCAAGACCGCTCCGGCCCCCACCTCGTCGCCCTCGTTCACCATAATGATAGCGCCGACAGGCAGATGATACCGCGCCTGCGCCTTGCTGCTCCCGGGCAGGTTCGCTGTTTTTCCGCCGGCATCTTTGATGGATATCCGGGGGCGGATATCCACCTCACGGGACTCCACGATGACGCGGCTGATCTTGCCTGTCACCTTATCCCGCTTCTCCTGCATCGTCTTGCCCTCCAGGATATCCCCGAATTTCACCACCCCGCCGACCTCGGTCATAATCGGAATGGTAAAGGGATCCCATTCGGCCAACACCTGATCCGGCTTGATGGGCATCCCATCCCGGACACGCAGGGTGGCGCCGTAAATGATCGGATAACGCTCGACCTCACGGCCGCCTTTTCCTAGAATGGCGATCTCCCCGTCGCGGTTCATCACCACCAGGTTCCCTTCGGAGTTTTCCACCGTCTTCAGTTTGACAAATTTGACGTGGCCCTCGTTCCGGGGCTGGATCGTCGTCTGCTCCACCCGTTTGCTTGCCGTACCACCGATATGAAAGGTACGCATCGTCAGCTGGGTACCGGGCTCGCCGATCGACTGCGCAGCGATGATCCCCACGGCCTCGCCGATATTGACCGCCCGGCCATGCGCCAGATCGCGGCCATAGCACTTCCGGCAAATCCCCCGCCGGCATTCGCATGTCAAGGCAGAGCGGATCTTGACCCTTTCCAGGCCGGCCCCCTCGATCGCCTCGACCTTGCTCTCGTCGATCTCTTCGTTCGCCTTCACCAGCAGTTCGCCCGTAATGGGATCAAAGACGTCCTGCAGCGCGACTCGCCCGAGCACACGATCGCCGACCCGCTGAAGGACCTCACCGGCCTCAACCAACGCGTCGACCCAGATCCCATCCATCGTGCCGCAATCCTCCTCCGTGATAATCGCGTCCTGCGCCACATCCACCAGCCGCCTGGTCAGGTAACCGGAATTCGCTGTCTTCAACGCGGTATCCGCCAGACCCTTCCGGGCGCCGTGAGTGGAGATGAAGTACTGCAGCACCGTCAGGCCCTCCCGGAAGTTGGAGGTAATCGGCGTCTCGATGATCTCACCCGAAGGCTTCGCCATAAGCCCGCGCATCCCGGCCAACTGACGCATCTGGTCCTTGCTGCCACGAGCACCCGACTCCGACATCATGAAGATGGGGTTGAAACTGGTGTCACGGAGCTTTTCCCCGTTCGGCCCGCTCACCTCCTCGGTAGCCATTTCCTTCATCATTTCAGAGGCCACCATTTCGGTCGACTGCGCCCAGATATCTACCACCTTGTTATATTTCTCACCGTTGGTGATCAAACCGCTCGTGTATTGCTCCTCGATCTTTTTTACTTCCGTTTCGGCCTTGTGGATGATTTCGTTCTTACGCTCCGGAATCACCATATCGTTCATCGAAATGGAGATGCCTGACAGGCTTGCATACTTGTATCCAATATCCTTCAGCCTGTCGGCGAGAATCACCGTCGATTTGATCCCAACGCGCCGGTAGGCCTCATTGATCAGGCCACGGAGTTCCTTCTTCGACATCACCCGGTTGATCAGGCTGAATGGCAGCTCAGGAGGAAGAATGTCCGAGAGAATGATCCTCCCGGTAGTCGTTTCCTCGAGCCCCCCGTTCATCCGCACCTTGATGCTTGCGTGAAGATCGAGCTCTCCTGCATCGTATGCGATCCTGACCTCTTTGGGGCTCGCAAAAGTTTTCCCGCTTCCTTTGGCGAAAGCGCGCTCACGGGTCATGTAATAAATGCCGAGGACGATATCCTGGCTCGGAACGATGATCGGGTCACCGTGGGCGGGCGAAAGGATGTTATTCGTCGACATCATGAGAACCCGCGCCTCGATCTGCGCTTCGATCGACAAAGGCACGTGAACGGCCATCTGGTCTCCGTCGAAGTCCGCATTGAAGGCCGTACAGACAAGCGGGTGCAATTGGATCGCCTTCCCCTCGATCAACGTAGGTTCGAAGGCTTGTATCCCGAGGCGATGCAGTGTCGGGGCCCGGTTCAGCAGCACGCAGTATTCCCGCACCACTTCGTCCAAGGCATCCCACACTTCAGGGGTCTCGCGTTCCACCATCTTCTTTGCACTCTTGATGGTGGTCACGAGCCCTTTTTCGTCCAATTTGTTGTAAATGAACGGTTTGAAAAGCTCGAGGGCCATCTTCTTCGGCAGACCGCACTGGTGTAGCCTCAGATCAGGCCCGACAACGATCACCGAACGACCCGAATAGTCCACCCGTTTACCCAGCAGATTCTGACGAAAACGCCCTTGTTTACCCTTCAGCATGTCGCTCAATGACTTGAAAGGCCGTTTGTTGGCGCCCGTCACCACCTTGCCACGCCGCCCGTTGTCGAAAAGGACGTCTACGGCCTCCTGGAGCATCCGTTTCTCGTTACGCACAATGATGTCCGGCGCGCTCAGCTCCAGGAGACGTTTGAGACGGTTGTTCCGGTTGATCACCCGCCGGTAGAGGTCATTCAAATCGGAGGTGGCGAACCGTCCACCGTCAAGAGGGACCAGCGGCCTCAGATCCGGAGGCAGGACGGGAACCACGTCGAGTATGGTCCATTCCGGACGGTTCTTCGACTCCCGGAAGGCGTCGACGATCTTGAGCCTTTTTGCTAATTTACGTCGTTTCGCATCCGACTTCGTCCCCATCATTTCTTCTCGCAGCGACTCAGAGAGGACGTCGAGATCCAGCTCCTTCAGCATGGTCTGAATCGCTTCCGCACCAATGCCAGCCACGAACCGATCCCCGAAATCCTCCCTCGCCTGCTGCAGCTGCTCGTCGGTCAGGAGGGTCCCCTTGATGAGAGGGGTGTCTTTCGGATCGATGACGATGTAGCTTTCGAAATAAAGCACGCGCTCAAGGTCCTTCAGGGTCAAGTCGACCAGATTGCCGACCTTGGAGGGGAGGCATTTCAAAAACCAGATGTGCGCTACAGGCGCCGCCAGCTCGATATGCCCCATTCGCTCTCGGCGCACCTTCGATTGGATCACCTCGACGCCGCACTTCTCACACACGATGCCCCGGTGCTTCATCCGCTTGTATTTGCCGCAGTTGCACTCGTAATCTTTGATCGGTCCGAATATCTTCGAACAGAAAAGTCCATCCCTTTCCGGTTTGAACGTTCTGTAATTGATGGTCTCCGGCTTCTTGACTTCTCCGTGTGACCATTCCTTTATCTTTTCAGGCGAAGCCAGCGAAATCCGAACCGCGTTGAAGCTGGACGGATCCTTCGGCTTGGCGAAAAAACTATACAACTCTTCCAATGCTCAACTCCTTCGATACGCAAACGCGTTAGACCCCTTTCAGACGTCAAACCCCGCATCGCCTTCAGGGACCCCTCCGAACAACCGACAAAACAGCCTCTCAGGCCTGGCTGTCCTCGAAGAGCTGGATATCCAGCCCCAGACTCTGGAGTTCTTTCATGAGGACCTTGAAGGATTCCGGGATTCCTGCCTCGAGCACGTTGTTCCCTTTTACAATCCGCTCGTACATGCGGGTTCGCCCGGCCACGTCATCGGATTTCACGGTCAGGAATTCCTGCAGTGAATAGGCGGCGCCGTAAGCCTCCATAGCCCATACCTCCATCTCGCCCAGGCGCTGTCCTCCGAATTGCGCCTTACCACCCAGGGGCTGCTGTGTCACCAGGGAGTAAGGACCGATGGAACGCGCATGCAGTTTGTCATCCACGAGATGGTGCAGTTTCAAGATGTACATGATCCCGACCGTCACCCGCTGATCGAAGGCCTCACCCGTGCGGCCGTCGTAGAGAACAGCCTCACCCGTCACGGGCAGCCCCGCCTCTTCAAGGCACTGCCTGATCTCATCCTCTTCGGCGCCATCGAAAACGGGCGAGGCCATGGGAACGCCGTCCCTCAGCAGGCGCGCCTTCCCGAGGATTTCGTCATCGTCCCGGGATTCGAAATGCTCGCGGAAGCTGTCACCGGGAAATATCCGCTCCAGCTTGAGCCTCAGCTCTTCCTTGTTGTGCAGCGAGTCGAGAAGCACCCCCACCTGCCTGCCCAGTTCTTTCGAAGCCCAGCCGAGATGTGTCTCCAGCACCTGGCCGGCGTTCATTCGGGAGGGGACACCAAGCGGGTTCAAGATGATATCCACAGGCGTGCCGTCGGCGAAGTAGGGCATGTCCTCGACCGGCAGAATACGGGAAAGCACCCCCTTGTTTCCGTGCCGCCCGGCCATTTTATCCCCGACCGACAGCTTACGTTTCACCGCTATGTACACCTTGACCATCTTGATCACACCGGGCGCAAGTTCGTCTCCGAGGCTCAACCGGTCGATTTTTTCCTGGAACACGTTCATCGTGCGATCGACCTTTTCGCTGTAGCTCTCCACCACGCCTTCGATCCGCTCGATGACCTCCATCGGTATTTTCAAGTCCGCCGCGGCCCAGAGTTCGACGGGGACCGTATCGACCGTCTCTTCGTCAATGGTTTTGCCGGCTTTGACGAACGTCTCTCCAGTGCTGCGGTCGCGGAGATCCGTCTTCAGCTGTTTACCGATCAGCAACTCCTTGAGCTTGTCGCGGGTGCTCCGCCCGATCAGGGTGATTTCATCCTCCTGGTCCTTCCGCAGCCGCGCCTCCTCCTCCGCCTCGATAGCCAGGCTGCGCTCATCCTTGTCGACACCTCGCCGGGAAAAGACTTTCGCATCGATGACAATACCTTCCACCCCCGGAGGTACCCGCAAAGAGGTATCCTTGACATCCCCCGCCTTATCTCCGAAGATTGCCCTCAGCAGTTTTTCCTCCGGTGAAAGCTGCGTTTCACCCTTCGGAGTGATCTTTCCGACCAGGATATCCCCGGCTTTGACCTCGGCGCCGATCTTGACAATCCCGCTTTCATCCAGGTTCTTGAGCGCCTCCTCACCGACATTAGGAATATCCCGGGTGATCTCCTCCTTGCCGAGCTTCGTGTCCCTCGAAACGACTTCGAATTCCTCTATGTGGATGGAGGTATAAATATCCTCCTTCACTACGCGCTCGCTGATCAGGATGGAGTCCTCGAAGTTATACCCGCCCCATGACATGAACGCGACCATCACGTTCTGCCCCAATGCCAGCTCGCCAAGCTCGGAAGCCGGGCCATCGGCTATGATTTGGCCCTTTCTGACAAAATCCCCTCTCGCGACGATCGGCTTCTGGTTGTAGCAGCTGTTCTGATTGGATTTCTTGAATTTGACCAGTTTGTAGATGTCAACCTCCGGCTCAGCCCCGCCCTTCCCTCCGTAGGACCGGACCACGATACGCGAAGCATCCACATCCTCTACAATACCGTCCCGCCGCGCGATGACTGAGATACCCGAATCACGGGCGACGATCCGCTCGAGACCCGTGCCAACCAGCGGGGCCTTCGCGCGGAGCAACGGGACCGCCTGGCGCTGCATATTCGATCCCATCAGAGCGCGGTTGGCATCGTCGTGCTCGAGGAAAGGAATCAACGAGGCCGACACGCTCACCAGCTGGTCGGGCGAAACGTCCATGTACCTTACCTCGGGCACCGGCACCTTTGCCGCCTCACCCTCGATCCGGACGGCAGCCTCTTCCCGGATGAACCGTCCGTCTTCATCGAGCGGCGCATTAGCCTGCGCGATGGGGTCCTTCCCCTCGTCCAGGGCTGAAAGGTATTTCAGCTCCGCTTTGGCAACCCCGTTTTCAACGAACCGGTAAGGAGTCTCGATGAATCCGAAGTCATTGACTCGAGCATAGGTGCTCAGAGATACGATCAGACCGATATTCGGACCTTCAGGCGTCTCGATGGGGCAGATCCGCCCGTAATGCGTCGGATGGACGTCGCGGACCTCGAACCCCGCCCGCTCGCGCGTGAGACCGCCGGGTCCGAGGGCGCTCAGACGCCGCTTGTGCGTCACCTCGGACAAGGGGTTGGTCTGGTCCATGAATTGCGAAAGCTGGCTCGTCCCGAAGAACTCTTTGACGATGGCCGAAACGGGTTTGGAGTTGATCAGATCATGGGGCATCAGGGTCTCCACTTCCTGGAGACTCATTTTTTCCTTGATGGCCCGTTCCATCCGGACCAGACCGATCCGATACTGGTTCTCCAGCAGTTCCCCTACAGCCCGCACCCGCCGGTTCCCCAGGTTGTCGATGTCATCGACCATCGCCTCCGCCGTCTTCAGATGGATCAACTCCTTGACCGTCATCAGGATATCTTCCCGCCTCAAAGTTCTCTGATCGAGGGGGACATCGAGGCTGAGCCTGTGGTTGAGCTTGAGCCGCCCCACCTTCGACAGGTCATAGGTATTGATATTGAAGAAGAGGTTGTTCAAAAAGTTGTTCGCCACCTCCTGGGTCGGCGGACTGCTCGGGCGCATCTTCCGGTAGATATCCAGAACGGCTTCGTCCGGACTGTCGATGCGGTCGAGCAACATGGTATCGCGGATCGTCGTGCTGACCCCCTGGGCGTCGAGCACCAGACATTCGATCCGGGTGGCCCCCTTCTCGATCAAGGTTTCAACGACCTCGTGGGTCAGGGTCTGGTTCCCTTCGATCAAAATCTCGCCGGTTTCCTGGTCCATCACATCCTGCGCCAGGACTCGCCCGATCACCTCCTCGAGGTCGATCGGGATGCGGTCGACGCCGGCCGTTTCCAGGATCCGATGCAGCCGCTTGGTGTACTTATCCCCTTTCTTGGCAAGCACCTCACCGCTCTGGGGATCTACGATGTCTTTCGTGATCTTCTTCTGATAGAGATTCTCGATCCGTGCCTCCTGCCAGCAGACCGTCCTACCGATCTCAATGGTCTCCTTGTCGTAGAACTGCTCGAGGATCTCTCTCGAGTTGTAGCCAAGGGCCTTCAGAAGAATTGTAACAGGGAATTTCCTTCGTCGATCGATCCTCACGTAGAGTAGATCCTTAGGATCGAACTCGAAGTCAAGCCAGGACCCTCGCAGAGGAATGATCCTCGCAGAATAGAGCAGTTTGCCGCTCGAGTGGGTCTTGCCTTTGTCGTGGTCGAAGAAAACGCCTGGTGACCGATGGAGCTGACTGACGACAACCCGTTCCGTCCCGTTCACGATAAAGGTCCCCCGCTCCGTCATCATGGGCAGGGTTCCAAAGTAAATGTCCTGTTCTTTGATATCCCGGATGCTCTTCGTGCCATCCGTGCTATCCGTGTCGAAAACCACCAATCTTACGGTGAGCTTGACAGGCGCCTCGAAATTCATGCCCTTGTTCATGCAATCGTCTTCGTCGTATTTCACCGGCTCGAAGGTGTATTTCACGAACTCGAGCGAGGCCGTCCCGGCAAAATCATGAATGGGAAATACACTCTCAAAGGCCCCCTGAAGGCCGATATCCTGCCGCTCCTCGGGCGGTAAATCCTTCTGCAGAAAACGCTCATAAGAGATCTTCTGCATCTCGATCAGGCTCGGAATCTCCATGACTTTCTTGATCTTCCCAAAATTCCTTCTTGGGCGGCTTCTGACACCATTTTTTCCCGGCATGGTATCTCCTCAATCTTTGATGTCTCCAAACGCGCCTCTTACCTCTATCTCAGTAAAGGCGCACAGGCTTGGAAACGCCCCCTTCAAAAGGACCCATCCAAGCCACGACGGAGGTCACTTCTCGACTTATCGGCCTTGAACGACCCCGTCCAAGCGCTGCTTGCCCCTCTCCTGAGGCCGAGCTTCGGCCGACCCTTGTAGAAACCCGAGAGGGAGAACTGCGTGGGGCGCCTGCCCCGAACCACCGTTCGACACGCGCACAGGCGCCCATACCGGCCCAGAAGGCCTTTTCATTGCAAACATTATTTGATTTCGACAGTCGCGCCGTTCTCTTCCAGTTCCTTTTTGATATTTTCGGCTTCCTCTTTCGGGACACCTTCTTTGACCGGGCTAGGCGCCCCGTCCACCAGGGCCTTCGCCTCCTTCAGTCCGAGTCCGGTAATGGCGCGCACCACCTTGATGACCTGGATCTTCTTGTCACCGACTGCGGAAAGAACAACGTCGAACTCGGTCTTTTCCGCCGCCTCTTCCTGGGCCTGGGCCACCGGGGCGGCGGCGGCCACAGCGACCGGAGCCGCTGCGCTCACACCGAATTTATCTTCAAGTTCCTTGACCAGCTCCGAAAGCTCCAAAACGGTCATATTTGCGATGAAATCAATGACATCCTGCTTTGTGATGTGGTCACTCATGATCTTTTCATATCCTCCGTAAGCGGGGAAGTCCGTCCTAAGCGGATTCTCCCTTCTGCTCCTCAATTGCTTTCAGTACGTTCATAAATTGAACCATCACACCGTTCAATACTCTGACAAAGCCCGCCGGCACGGCCTGCATGGCAGCCAGAACCTGGGAAAGGAGCACCTCCCGCGCAGGCAAATCCGCCAAACGCTTGATGCCTTCCTCATCCATGACTCTGCCTGAAATCTGGCCTCCCTTAATGCTGAACTGTTTAGCGGTCTTCCCGAATTCGACCAGTGCCTTTGCGCCTTTGACGACATCCTCATAAGACAGCACCACCGCAGACGGTCCTGTCATGTATTTTTCCATACACTCCGATTCCGTATCACGACTAGCCAACTTGAGGAGCCGGTTTTTGACGACCTGAACCTCGCCACCGGCTTCCCTGAGATCTTTTCTGAGCTTGCTCAAAGTCTCCACATTCAGACCCTGATAGTTTACCAGAAAAGAACCCTGAGCCTTCTTCAGGCGTTCCTGCAGTTCAGCGACAAACTCTTCTTTCTGCTGCTTATCCATTTTTCACCTCCTCTCCGTGGGACAATTTGCCAAAGCCAGAGGTGCTGAAAGCGTCATCTCGAGCAGGACGTCTCGGTAGGCATCGTATTTAAGCCCTTCTCCAGCGGGCGGCCCGCAGGCCTCCGGCCGGTTGAGGCACCTACTGTCTTTGACATCTTCCAATCATCACTTAAATCATATCCGGAAATGATTTCCCGGTTGGACCCTGTTTCCAATCCGGAAGTGGTCTTTTTGGCCAATCTCGGCGTCGATCTGCACGTTTGCTTCTGCGCCGACCTGCAGGTCGCCTCCGCGCAAACGCTTGATTTCCAATGTATCGGCCAAACCGCGACCCGCCGCGAAGCGGTGGGACTGAGCAGTCGAAGGGTGTGAAGAAAAATCCTCATTTCCGGATTGCAAACTCCCCACCGTAGGGGATGCTCCCGTATAATCCGTCGCTCAGACCGAAGTGCCGAAGCGTTCGCGCTGCGGCTGCATCTGCGCCATATGGTGTCAGGTGAAGCTCATGAGCCGAAAGACAGGGATCCCAATCCCACCCGACTGCGACCATCGACCCGAAGAAAATTCCGGCTCTTCCCAAGCCCCTTATCGCCCACAGGAACCCCGCTCCCCCTAAGGGCCTGGACATCCATTCGGGATAGGATCTCATGCTTCTGGCTCAGCATACGTTATCGATATCGCACGAATGAAAAACCGCTCGCGTGTGCCGAACCTGAGGCGACAGGGTCAAACCGTTCGGTGGCTCTTCGAAAGGCATAGCAGGAAGCGGAAATGGAATCACTCAAACGCTGAAAGCCGACGAGGCCACCTGGGACCACAGGAAGCGCCCGCCCAGCTCTCATCGGCGTTTCATTCTGTCAACCCCTCGATGGGTCTTCTTACTGGCTTGTCAGATCCTTTACATAGGCCGGATCGACCTTGAAACCGGGTCCCATCGTTGTCGCGACAGCGATGGTCTTCAAATAGGTGCCTTTGCTTGCAGAAGGTTTCAACCTCTGTATGGTTTCAAAAAACGCGGCCAGATTATCCAGAAGCTTTTCGACGCCGAACGATGCCTTTCCAACGGGGGCGTGAACGATCCCGGCCTTCTCGACCTTGAAATCGATTTTTCCGGCCTTGATCTCCTTTACGGCCTTACCGACATCAAACGTCACCGTACCGAGTTTGGCATTCGGCATCATACCCCGAGGACCCAGGATGCGGCCGAGTTTGCCCACCGCTCCCATCATGTCCGGGGTCGCGATGGCCTTGTCGAATTCCAGCCACCCCTTTTGGATTCTCTCGACCAGTTCATCCGCGCCCGCCACATCAGCGCCTGCGTCGAGGGCTTCCTTCTCCTTCTCACCTTTGGCGAAAACCGCGACCCGAACTTCTTTCCCGGTGCCATGCGGAAGCACGACGGTTCCTCGCACCATCTGGTCAGCATGACGAGGATCAACCCCTAACTTCACCGCCACATCGACGGTCTCGTCAAATTTCGCGAAACGACACTCAAGCGCAGTGCGCAAGGCTTCCTCAAAGGCATATTTCTTCTGCCGATCGACCTTCTGCAAACTTTCACGATATTTTTTGCCCATCTCTCAATCGTCCTCCCGGGCTAAGCCTCACCTACGTTAATGCCCATGCTGCGCGCTGTGCCCTCTATGATTTTGGCGGCGGCATCGATGTCATAGGCATTCAGATCTTCAAATTTGAGTCTGGCGATCTCTTCAATCTGTTGCCGCGTCACCGTAGCGACCTTATCCTTGTTCGGAACGGAGGACCCTTTGGCGATCTTTGCAACCTGTTTCAGAAGGACGGAGGCCGGCGGTGTCTTCGTAATGAAGGAAAAAGAGCGGTCCGCGTAGATGGTGATAACCACCGGAATGACGGTACCCATCTGATCCTGCGTACGCGCGTTGAAGGCCTTACAGAATTCAGCGATATTCACGCCGTGCTGACCCAGGGCCGGGCCGATCGGAGGCGACGGGTTGGCCTGCCCACCCTTTACCTGAAGCTTCACTGAACCGATGATTTTTTTTGCCATCATGTACCTCTTTAAATCTTCTTGACCTGAATGAAATCCAATTCGACAGGCGTGGGCCGTCCGAATATCGTAATGAGTACGCGCAATTTCTCTTTGTCAGGCTTGACCTCTTCGACAATGCCCTGGAAATTGCTGAAAGGTCCGTCTACAACCCGCACCTCATCCCCTTCCTCGAACCGAAAACGAGGCTTGGGGCGACTCACCCCTTCTTCCATCTGGCGCAGGATTACCTCTGCCTCTGCATCCGGTATGGGGCTGGGCTTGATACCGCCTCCGACGAAACCGGTCACCTTAGCCGTGTCCATTACGGTATGCCAGGTCTCGTCGCTGAGGATCATCTGAACGAGAATATAGCCCGGGTAGAACTTCCTCGAAGAGGTCTTTTTCTGCCCTTTCTTCAATTCGACGACTTGTTCGGTCGGAACGAGAATCCGCCCGAACAGGTCCTCCTGCCCGAGCGTTTTGATCCGCTCTTCGAGGTTCCGCTTGACCTTGTTCTCAAACCCCGAGTAGGTATGTACAATATACCATTTCAATTCCACAAGGACACCCGACTTGGTATTGAATCAGCCACCGGATCCCCGGCGACCAGGTCAAAGAACGCACCGGTGATCTGATCGGTTGACCACGGTGCAGGCAGATTTTCTGTCCCAAAGGTCGGCCGGATCGCGGAATTTTTAACCTACAATTCCTTTGATGATCTTTATCAGACCGAAATCCACGAGGCCCAGATAAAAGGAAATGATCATCACCAGCACGATGACAACGCTCGTCGAGGCAATCAACTCCTTGCGAGTAGGCCACTTCACCTTCCTCAGTTCTATCTTGACCTCTCTAAGGAATTGACGGGCCCTCTGAATGTAGACGGTAATGGACCGCTCTTTTCGCGGGGTCTTGTCCGATGCCTTCTTGGCCCCTCCGCGGGCGACCGGCGTCTTGGCCCCCGCCTTCCCGCCGTCCGTCTTTCCAATCTGCTCCTGGGTTTTCATCTGCCTCTCGATATGCTCAGCTGTTCCGGTTCATCCGCCCGTCAGACGTGGCAGGAAAAGGCCCAATAAAAAATGGCAGGCCAGGAGGGATTCGAACCCCCAACACCCGGATTTGGAGTCCGGTGCTCTAGCCGTTAGAGCTACTGGCCTGCGTTCATGTGTGAGGCTATTTCGTTTCCTTGTGAACCGTATGCACCCGACATGAAGGACAATACTTCTTAAAAGCGAGCTTGTCGGGTGTCTTCCGTTTGTTCTTGGTGGTTGAATAGTTCCGCCTCTTGCACTGCTCACAGGCCAGGGTCACGATGTCACGCATATCCGTTTTCCGCTCCCATTATTCCAGGATTTCACTGATGACGCCTGCGCCCACGGTCCGACCGCCCTCTCGGATGGCAAACCGCAGCTCCTTCTCCATGGCAATCGGGGTGATCAGGTTCACCTCCACCGACACATTGTCCCCCGGCATCACCATCTCCACCCCCTCCGGCAACGTCACCACTCCCGTCACGTCCGTCGTCCGAAAATAAAACTGCGGCCGATACCCTTGAAAAAACGGCGTATGCCGCCCTCCCTCTTCCTTCGTCAATATGTACGCCTCTGCCTTGAACTTCGTGTGCGGCGTGATCGACCCAGGCTTCGCCACCACCTGCCCCCGCTGCACCTCATCCCGCTTCGTCCCCCTCAACAACACCCCTATATTGTCCCCAGCCTGCCCCTGGTCCAGTATCTTCCGAAACATCTCAACGCCCGTACATACCGTCTTCAGCGTCTCCGTTATCCCTACTATCTCCACCTCATCCCCTACCTTCACAATCCCGCGCTCCACCCGACCCGTCACCACCGTCCCTCGTCCCGATATGCTAAATACATCCTCTATCGGCATCAAAAACGGCTTGTCCAAAGCCCTCACCGGCTCGGGCACATACCTGTCCACCGCCTCCATCAAATCAAATATCGGCTTCGCTTCCGCCGATTCCACATCATCACTCTCCAACGCCTTCAGCGCACTCCCTCGTATGATCGGTATCTCATCCCCGGGAAACTCATACTTCGTCAACAACTCCCTCAACTCCAGCTCCACCAGCTCAATCAGCTCCTCATCATCCACCATGTCAACCTTGTTCAAAAACACAACAATGCACGGCACCCCCACCTGACGCGCCAACAATATATGCTCCCGCGTCTGCGGCATCGGCCCATCATCGGCCCCCACCACCAGGATCGCCCCGTCCATCTGCGCCGCACCCGTGATCATATTCTTGATATAGTCCGCGTGCCCAGGACAGTCCACATGCGCATAATGCCGGTTCGCCGTCTGATACTCCACATGCGCCGTCGCAATCGTGATCCCACGCGCCTTCTCCTCCGGCGCCTTGTCTATCTGATCAAACGGCACATACTCCGCCATCCCACGCTTCGCCAAATGCTTCGTGATCGCCGCCGTCAGCGTCGTCTTCCCATGATCAATATGCCCAATCGTCCCCACATTCACATGCGGCTTCGTCCGCTCAAATTTCTTCTTCGACATCTCCTTCCTCCTTACCTTATCCTCTTCACCTTATGCCCCTACCCCCTTGACATTGCGAAACTCGGCATGCAAAGAGCGGGACATAATCCGGGTGATGAGCGCTTAAAGGTGACCTACCAGCGGTAATGGGCGAAAGCCTTGTTGGCTTCAGCCATCCTGTGCGTATCTTCCCGTTTCTTAATGGAGGTCCCTCTTGCATTGGCGGCATCAATCAACTCGCCTGCAAGCTTCGCGCTCATGCTCTTCTCGCCTCTGGCCCTGGCAAAACCGATAATCCAACGGATGCTGAGTGCCTGGCTTCTCGACGCCCTGACCTCTGTCGGGACCTGGTAGGTGGATCCGCCGACACGCCTTGACCGGACCTCTACAAGGGGTTTCACGTTGCCGACCGCCTTCTGGAATAGAGCCAGAGGATCCTCCTTTGTTCTCTCTTTAATCGTGTCAAACGCCTCATACAGGATCGACTGGGCTGTGCTCTTCTTGCCTTCTCCCATAAGACTGTTCAAGAACTTGGTGACGAGCACGCTCTTGTATCGGGGGTCAGGCAATACGACCCTCTTTGCTATCACTCTACGCCTGGGCATATAACGCCTCCGTGAAGCCCTCTAATTCTCCTTTAAGCGGCGGAACGAGACCTCTGTCCTGATTTTACAACCCTTTGGGCCTCTTCGCGCCGTATTTGGACCGGCCCCTTCTTCGATCGTCAACCCCGGTGGTGTCCATGGTCCCCCGGACAATATGATACCTGACGCCAGGAAGGTCCTTGACACGTCCTCCCCTGATGAGGACGACCGAGTGCTCCTGCAGATTGTGGCCGACGCCTGGGATATAGGAAGTCACCTCAATTCCATTTGTAAGCCTTACCCTCGCCACCTTCCTAAGCGCCGAATTGGGTTTCTTTGGCGTCGTGGTATAGACACGCACACATACGCCCCTCTTCTGGGGTGCGGCCTGAAGGGCCGGCGTCTTGCCCTTTTTCCTGGGCGGCCGGCGGCACTTCTTGATGAGCTGATTGATCGTAGGCATAAAAAATCCCCTCACCTTCCCCCTGCGACAGCATACGCAGCGGGGTCCTGTTCTGGGAAAGACAGAAAATTTCAAAAAGATTTTTATAGTCCCTAAGCAGGACGCTTGTCA
>ENA-OSEO01000336-OSEO01000336.1-sediment-metagenome-genome-assembly--contig:-NODE-336-length-127828-cov-6.922388_pt1 | contig 127828 bp, 100 predicted proteins | sample MGYA00237883_ERZ534232 | MGnify/ENA metagenome assembly ERZ534232
GTCAGGAGGCGTTCATACGTCCTTTCAAATCCCTTTGGAAATTGAACCACAAATTCATTGAACGTGGGCCGCTCAAAGGGGATGGTGAATCCGGCCGCTTTCAGGCGGGCTTTGAGATACTCCGCCTTGTCGTGGTTGAGGCCTGCCAGTTCCCGGATCCCGGTCTTCCCGAGAGAGGCCATATACATGACAGCGGCCAGGGCGCAGAGGCTGTTGTTGGTGCAGATATTGGAGGTGGCCTTTTCCCTTCGAATGTGCTGCTCCCGGGTGGCAAGGGTCAGAACGAATCCCCGCCTTCCCTCCAGATCTTTGGTCTGACCCACCAGGCGGCCCGGCAGTTTGCGCATATGGGCCTTGCTGCTGGCGATCATTCCGAGGCCTGGGCCCCCATAAGAAAGAGGTATCCCAAGGCTTTGCCCTTCGCCGCAAGCGATGTCGGCCCCCTGGACGCCGGGGTTTTTCAGGAGTCCGTAGGCCAGGGCCTCGGTGAAGCAGGGGATAAACAGGGCCCCGGTCTTGTGGATCTCATCCCCCGCCTTTTGAAGGTCCTCAATGCAGCCGAAGAAATTGGGCGACTGGACGGCCACGCCTGCCAGGTCATCCACTCGATCCAACCCGGAGAGATCGGTCGCGCCGTCCGGCAGATAGGGGAGTTCCACCACCTCATAGCCGGTGGGCTCGAAGTAGGTCTGAACGGTCTGTCGATACAGGGGGTGGACCAGGCGCGACACGGCCACCCGTCTGCGACCGGTCACGCGAACAGCCATGAGCAGCGACTCGGCCAGGGCCGTGGCGCCGTCGTAGTGGGACGCAGTGGCCACCTCCATGCCCAGGAGCCGGGCCGCCAGGGTTTGGTACTCGTAGATGGCCTGAAGGGTCCCCTGGCTCATCTCGGGCTGATAGGGGGTGTAGGAGGTGACGAATTCGGACCGGCCCAGAAGATAAGAGACCGATTCCGGGATAAAGTGCTCATACCTGCCTGCGCCCACAAATGCCTGATGCCCCGGGCCTGGCATCTGTCCGGCCAGGGCGTCCATATGATCGTTCAGTTCCCACTCGGTCATGGGCGCCGGCAGATCTAGCGCCTCTTTCAGCCGGCAATCCCGGGGAATGGTGGAAAAGAGATGGTCCAGATGATCCACCCCCACTGCCTGGAGCATGGACTGGATATCCTCTTGGGTATGGGGGAGATAGCGCATTTAGGCGGCTCCTTTCAGCTTTTCAAGGCACTGGCCTGCCGTCATAAGGGTCTCATATTCCGAAAGGTCGTCGGGCCTCACCTCCACAAACCAGCCGTCGGCGTAAGGGCTCTGGTTCACCAGCTCCGGGGCGTCCTCCAGGGCCTGGTTGACCCCAATGATCTCTCCAGAAACCGGGAGGTAGCACTCCACCACGGCCTTGACCGATTCCACAGTGGCAAATTCATCCCCTTTTTGAAATTTGGCCCCCACCCGGGGGAGTTCCACAAAGACGATGTCGCCCAACTGGTCCTGGGCATAATCGTCCAGGCCCACACGGACGATGTCGCCCTCGATCCTTGCCCACTCATGGTCCTCTGCATACCGGACATCCTCCGGCAGGTTCAGTTCGCTGATCTCTTTCATGGTTTCCGCTCCTTGATCAAAATTCGGCCCTGGTTTAACTCGGTTCTTCTCTCAGGGGCCGCGCCGGGATCCTGCATCGCTGAAAGGATCCCCGAGAATCGAGTCTGGTTTATCCTATGCGGCAAAAAATATCAAACATGGAAAAATTGTTACATCAATTCTCACTTTGGCAAAACAGTTCTGCGGGAGCGGCTTCCAAGCCGCGAAACGTCGTGGCAGGATGCCACTCTCACACCCGATCCGCCTCATAATGAGAATTGCTGAAATTTTCATCAAGCGGCTGCATGCGGCCGGTCCCCCGTCGGCTGCTTCTGGCCGCACCATTTGGAGTTCTTATAACAAATGCACCGGCTTGTGTATAGGCCCTTTTGTCCGCAACCTCTCCGCGAAGTGCGAAGAAGTTTGCCCGGGGGCGGTCGCCGAGCGATATGGCCGCATTTTGTTGCAGCCCTTGGGCAGAGACCCCCACGGGCGGCCAGGCAGCTGTTTGGTTGCGGCCGTCAGGCCGCATTGGACATTCCGTCCCGTCATTCACCGGTTGCCAACTGCCCAACAGGAAACACCCCGCAACCCCGGGAATTTGTATTGCGCAACCTTGGGGCATCTGCTACAAATTTCGAAGATATGGCGTATCCATATGTTCCCCTGTCTCAAATTGTCACACAAAGTATGTCTGTTAAAAAAGAAGGAGGATGGCGATGAGACATCTTCGCACCCTGTTGTGGCTGTTGGCCTGCGGATGGTTTCTGATCCTGGCCATGCCTGCTGACGCGGTCCCCGGAAACGGAGAGGCGGCCTCTGAAGGCCTGGCACTGTCCAGAGTCGCCCTCTTCAAAAGCGGCGTCGGGTATTTTGAACTGAGGGGAAAGGCCCGGCCAGGGGAGGCGATTCCCTTGAATTTCAAGCGCAGTCAGATGAATGACGTGCTCAAGAGCCTCACGGTCATCAATCTGAGCGGGGGCGGGGTCAAGAACGTGGTCTATGACAGCACCAAAACAGCGGCCCAGGAGCTGAGTGAGTATGCCTTTGAATTCAGGAAAGGGGACGGCCTCCCCCAGATCCTGGAACAACTGCAAGGGTGCCCCATCGAGATAGCGACCGGGAGTTCGTCGGTCTGCGGAACCATTGCGGGCGTAGAAAAACGGATCGCCACGAAGGACGGGCGCCAGATCCCCCACTTTCACCTGGGCATGATTGACGAGCGCGGCCAGTTGCGCAGCTTTCACACAGAGGAGATCGCCAGTGTCCGGTTTCTGGACCGCGGCCTCAATGAAGACCTGAAGCGGTATCTGGGCATCCTGTCTCGAAAACACCGCAGGGATGAAAAAACCCTTGTGATTACGCCGGGCGGAGAGGGCGTGCAGGAGCTTTCTGTGAGTTATGTGACAGAGGCCCCCGTGTGGAAGGCCACCTACCGGATCGTCATTCCAGACGAGGACAAGGGGGCAAAACCCTTCCTCCAGGGCTGGGCCATTGTGGACAATGTGAGCGGGACCGACTGGGAGAGGGTGGAACTCTCCCTGGTGAGCGGGCTGCCTGCATCCTTTATTCAAGACCTCTACGATCCGCAGTTTGTCGAGCGACCGGTGGTGAAACAGGAGGAAGAGACCTTTGGGGCCCCGGCCGTGCCTGAGGAAGGCGTGCACGCGGACCACGTGCTGAAATCGGCCGAGCAGACGAAGACGGGTAGGATCAGATCTGTTTCCGCACCGCAGGATGTTGGATTGATGGGCGTCCAGGAAGTCAACCTGGAGAATCGGATGCGGGACCTGCATGCAGCGGCGGCAGGCCGCGAGGCCGGAGAGATGTTTGAATACAAGATCGACCACCGGGTCGCGATTCAACAAAATCGTTCGGCCCTGGTCCCGATCGTGGCAAAAGAGATAGACGCCGAGGCCGTGGACCTCTACAACCAGGAGGTCCGGATCCAGAATCCCCTCGCGGCCGTGCGTCTGAAAAACAGCACCGGTCTGACCCTGGAAGGGGGTCCGGCGACAGTTTTTCAGGCCGGCATCTACGCAGGCGACGCCCTGATGGGGACGCTCAAACCGGACCAAGAGCGCTACATCGCCTATGCCGTGGACCTGGGTCTCCATGTTCAGACCCAAAAGGACGCCAAGTCCGAGAAGGTGGACCGGGTCGTTGTCAACCGGGGAGTGGTGCGCTGGCACAGCGGTGTCATTGAGACCAGGACCTATACCCTTGAGAACAGGGACCCGCGACCCAAGACTGTGATCATTGATCATCCCCGCCATCCGGACTGGAAGCTCCTCGGCAAGGAAAAACCAGTGGAGATTACCGATCGTTATCTCCGGTTTGCCGTCAAGGCGCCGGCCCGTGAGACCGTCGTGTTTGCGGTGAGGGAGATGCGGGACAGATGGGAGAGCGTCATGGTCGCCAACCTGACGACCGACCACATCGCGCTCTTTGTTGACAAAGAATATCTGGATCAAAAGACCTGCCAGGGCCTGGAGCGGATTGTGGTCCTCAAATCCGAGATAAGCGCCATGGATCAGGACCTCAGGGCCATCGAAGAGAGGCGCAACCAGATCTTCAAGGATCAGAAACGGGTGAGGGAAAATCTTCAGGGTCTGGGACAGACCGCTGAAGAAAAAGACCTGAGGAGCCGATACATCAAACAGCTCAACGAACAGGAGACCCGGCTCGAGAAAATGGCCCAGGAGGAGAGGGCCCTGAAACGGGACCGGGAGGCCAAACAGGCCCAACTGAATGACCTGATCGCCAATCTGGAGCAGGACCTGGAGTCATGAGGCCTGTTCCAGGATGCCGGCTTCTTGCAGGATCTTTTCAAGGGCCCGCCCCTGGTCCCGGTCAAGGGGACGCAAGGGGGGCCGCACTGGCCCCCCATACATGCCGATCCGATCCAGGGCGGCCTTGAGCCCCGCAACTCCGAAACGGCTGGTGACAGCGGCATTGGCAGCGATGAGGCGAAGCTGGGCAGCCTGGGCCTTTTTCATGTCTCCCTTGTGAAAATCGGCCATGATCCCGGCCAGGGCGTGAGGCGCCACAGCAGCCAGGGCCATAACGCCCCCCACCGCTCCCATGCTCAGGGCCGGAAGGAGGAAGCTCCCTGAGCCGGCCAGGACCTGAAATTCATGCCCTCTTTGGTAAACCACCTCTCCCATCTTCACCACATTTCCGGAACTCTCCTTGAGCCCGATGATGCGGGGGTGCCCTGCGAGTTCGACAATGGTCTCCGCGGTCAGGTCGATCCCTGTGGAGGCAGGGACATTGTAGAGGATAATCGGGATGGGCGAGCGGTCGGCTATGGCGGTGTAATGGTCCACCAATGCCCGGTGATCCATCCTTCCCTTGTAATAGTGCGGCGTCACCACCATGGCCGCATGGGCCCCCAGGCCGGCGGCCTTTTCCGTCAGCTCGATGGTCCGGCCGGTGGCCTCGCACCCGGCGCCGGCAATAAAGAGATGGCCTGGTCGGATCACCTCTCCTGCCGTCTTCCAAACGGCAATCTTTTCCTCTGTCGTGAGCAAGACCGCCTCCCCGTTCGACCCCAGCACGACCGATCCGGCCAGCGGGGTCTTCTGCCATTTTTCCAGATTGAGGGCCAGGCGATGGTGATCCACCCGACCCCTGACATCAAAGGGCGTGGGGATGGGGGGGAAACATCCTGAGAGTGAAACGGGGCCTGTCATGGCGCACATTCCTCGCATTTAGGGTTTGCACGGTTGTTTGGGTTCGATGGGAATCTCGATGGTTTTATAAAATGGAGTATAGGGAGACTGCCCGGGGGTGTCAAATAATTATGGATTCGCGGGAATTGCCCCCCGGCCCTTCTTTCGTCTTGACTATGGAAATGAATTGCATTAAACAAATGAGCTTAATTTATTCAAGAAAACTTCTTTAAAGCAATACTGCCTACAAAAACGGAATGAATATGACCACAGCCAAACCAAGCTCAATTGCAGAAGAGAGGATAAATAAAGGAAAAAGGCTTCAGGCCGAGGGGATCGCCCTCTACCCAGCGGGATATCCGGTCACCATAACCTCGGCAGAGGCCGTAGAACGGTATGGTCACATGGACCCCGACCGTCTGGAACAGGAAGATCAGACCTACAGCATGGCAGGCCGAATCATGGCCCGCCGCGATTTTGGAAAGGCCTCTTTTATACACATCAAAGACAGAAACGGCCGGATCCAGGCCTACATCAGGAAAGACAAGGTCAGTTTGAAGGACTTCGACGTCTTCAAGTTGATGGACATCGGGGACTTTATCGGTCTCAAGGGAAAATTCTTCAAGACCCGGACCGGTGAATTGACGCTTCTGGCAGAGGAGCTGACCCTCTTGTGCAAGTCGATCCTCCCCCTGCCCGAAAAATGGCACGGCCTCACCGACGTGGAAACCCGCTACCGGCAGCGATACCTGGACCTCATCATGAATGATCCGGTCAAGGACGTCTTTGTGATGAGGAGCCGCATTATCCAAGCCATCCGGGCCTTTTTCGTCGCCAGGGATTTCCTGGAGGTGGAAACCCCCATGATGCAGCCCATCCCCGGGGGCGCCACAGCCAGGCCTTTTAAGACCTATCACAACGCCCTCGGCATGGATCTCTACCTGAGGATCGCCCCCGAGCTGTATCTCAAGCGGCTGGTGGTGGGGGGATTAGAAAGGGTCTTTGAAATCAATCGGAATTTCAGAAACGAGGGGATATCTGTCAAGCATAATCCGGAGTTCACCATGCTGGAGTTCTATATGGCGTACGCCACCTATGAGGACCTGATGACCCTCACAGAGGAACTCTTCAACCATGTGCTGAGCCAGGTCCTCGGCCGCACCGCCATATCGTACCAGGGACAAAAGATCGATTTCACCCCCCCCTGGCGGAAAATCTCTCTATTGGACGCGCTCCGGGATATGGGAGGGGTTGACGAGAAGGTCCTCTTGAACAGGGAGGAGGCGGTCAGGGCCGCTTCCCAATACGAGATCGACCTCTCCAGTTCGGAAGAGAGTCATGGGCAGATCCTCACCAAGCTCTTCGATCGCCTGGTGGAGCCGCAACTGATTCATCCAACCTTTGTCACCGGTTATCCCACGGAGGTCTCTCCGCTCTCCAGGCGCAACGATCAGAACCCGGATATGGTGGACAGGTTCGAGCTCTTTATCGGTGGGAAGGAGATAGCCAACGCTTTCAATGAGTTAAACGATCCCGTGGACCAAAAAGAAAGGTTTCAGAAACAGGCCGCCCTGAGGGATGCAGGAGACAAGGAGGCCCAGTTCATGGATGTGGACTATGTGACCGCACTGGAATACGGCATGCCGCCCACCGCAGGCGAAGGAATCGGGATAGATCGGGTGGTCATGCTCCTGACCGACTCGCCATCCATCAGGGACGTCATCCTCTTTCCCCAGATGAGGCCGAAACAGGAGGGATCGGGGGATTGAGGTTGTCATGTTTGAACTCTTTCTGGGCATAAAATACCTCAAGGCCAAGCGAAAGCAGCGGTTCATATCCGTGATTACCCTGATCTCCATCCTGGGCGTCATGGTGGGGGTCATGGCGCTTATCGTGGTCCTTTCGGTGATGAACGGCTTCCGGGCCGATCTCATGTCCAAAATCCTGGGGGTCAACTCCCATGTGCTTGTCCTTAACTTAGGGGGACCTTTCGCCGATTACCATCAGGTGGAAGCGGAAGTGATGAAAGAAAAAGGGGTCATTGCCGCGACTCCCTTTATTTTCAGCCAGGTCATGCTCAACAATGCCGGCAGTGTGTCCGGTGCGGTCTTAAGAGGGATCGACCCGGCCAGCGCGGCCCAGGTGATCGGGCTCAAAAAGATGATCAAGGATGGCGCCCTTTCTTCCCTGGCGCAAGAGGGCGATGAATTCCCGGCTATCATACTCGGGGCCGAGCTGGCCAAACGGATAGGGGCATACGCCGGGAGCCTGGTCACTGTGATCTCGCCCGAGGGCAAATTAACCCCTTTGGGGAGGACCCCCAATACCCAGCGTTTCAGGGTCTCGGCCATTTTTGATTCGGGTATGTATGAATACGACGCCTCCATGGTCTACATTTCCCTGACAGAGGCCCAGGAATTTCTGGCCCTGGGAGACAAGGTCACCGGCATAGAGGTCCGGGTAGCGGACGTCTACCAGGCCGACGCCATAGCCAGGACCCTGCAGGAACGCCTGGGACATCCCTTCTGGACCAAGGACTGGAAGGTCATGAACCGGAGCCTTTTCTCTGCGCTCAAGCTGGAAAAACTGACCATGTTCATCATCCTGACCATGATCGTGCTGGTGGGGGCGCTCAACATCATCAGCACCCTGGTCATGGTGGTCATGGAAAAGACAAGGGACATCGCCATCCTGAGGGCCATGGGCGCCTCTGCCAGGAGCATCATGTCCATCTTCATGTTTCAGGGTCTCCTGGTGGGCGTGGTGGGGACCATCGTCGGCCTTGTCTGCGGACTGGGCCTCTGCGAGCTCCTGGCCAGATACAAATTCATCAGCCTTCCCTCGGACGTGTATTATATCTCCACGCTCCCGGTCCAGGTGGAAGCGGCCGATGTATCGTTCGTTGCCGGGGCCGCTGTGGTCATATCCTTTCTGGCCACCCTTTATCCGTCCTGGTATGCCTCCAGACTGAATCCTGTGGAGTCATTCAGGTATGAATAGTCCAAGGCCCCCGGCCGCGCCTGAGACCTCCCTCTTGAGCCTTGAGGAGGTGTTCAAATCCTTTCACCACCATGGCGAGGTGATCGAGGTATTGAAGGGGATCAGCCTCACTATCCATCCCGGGGACAGCGTGGCCATCATGGGGGCCTCAGGAGTGGGCAAATCGACGCTTCTCAATATCATGGGAAGTCTTGACCCCCCTTCCCGAGGCGCGGTCCGGTTTAGCGGGGTCAATATGTATGAGATGGATGAGGCCAGGCTGATGCGCCTCAGAAACAGGGAGATCGGTTTTGTATTTCAGTTTCATCACCTGCTTCCCGAGTTGAATGCACTGGAAAACACCCTCATGCCGGCCCTCATCGCAAGGCATTCAAAACGGCACGCAATCAGAATGGCAGAGGAGGTCCTCTGCAAGGTGGGGCTTGAAAAACGGATGACGCACCGTGCCGGAGAGCTGTCAGGAGGGGAACAGCAACGGGTGGCCATTGCGCGGGCCATGATGATGCATCCCAGACTGATTCTCGGAGACGAGCCTACCGGCAATTTGGACTGGCAGACCGGCCACGAGGTTGCAGACCTTCTCTTGCGGCTCAACCGGGAAGAGGGTGTCGCCATGGTGATCGCCACTCACAACCAGCGACTGGCAGAAAAGATGTCCAAACAGATGGAGCTCATAGATGGACAGATACAATAGACCCCTATGCGTGGCGCAGGGCCCAAAGCGCCAGAGGTCAGGCGTCGCGAGTTCCCTTGCGGGAGCCCTCTTGGTGCAGGCACTTGTTCTCCTGATCGGTTATGTCATGCCTGCACCCATGACCATGGCGGCCGAGGTCAGGCAAACCGCGGCCGTTCTCCCCTTCAAGATCAATGCCCGGGCCCCGCTGGATCATCTCCAGTTGGGACTGCAAAAAACACTCGCCTCCCGACTGGAGGAAAAGGGATTTCAGGTGGTCCCGATCGAAGCGATCAACCAACACCCAGTTGCCTTTAAGCCTGCCCCCGCCACAAACGAGCTCATGGCCTTGGGAAAACAGCTTCAGGCTGACTGGATGGTCGCCGGCGCCCTCACTCAGATCGGAAGCAAGGCGAGCATCGACCTGAAGGTGAGCGACGTCACCGGCAGGCGATCGCCCTTTTTCATCTTCCAGGTTTCAGAAGACATCGACGAGGTGGCCGATACCATGAAGCGCCTCGCTGCCAACGTCTTTGATCGGGTCATGGGCGTTCCTGAAATCGATTCCATCCATGTGGCTGGCAACCGGCGGATTGAAAAGGCGGCCATCCTGGCGGTGATCGGCAGCCGGCCGGGGGACCGGCTGGACTATGAGAAGCTGGACAGGGACCTTCGCGACATCTATAAGATGGGCTTCTTTGAAGATGTCAGGATGGAGACCCAGGATGGGCCTTCGGGAACCATCGTCACCTTTCATGTCACGGAAAAGTCCTCCATCGGGAAGATCCTGTTTGAAGGAAATGATGAGGTTGACGACGACGACCTGAAAAAGGAGATAGGCATCAGCCTCTATTCAATCCTGGACAACAACGAGATCCGGCAGAGCATCAATCGACTGAAGGAGTTCTACCGGCAAAAGGGTTACTATAACGCCGAGATAGACGCGGGCACCGAAGCGATCCCCAACAACGAGGTCATGCTCAAGTACAAGATTCAAGAGCACGACAAGGTCTATATCGAAAAGATCCAGTTTGTGGGAAACAAGCATTTTGAGGATGATGAACTGAAGGATCTTTTGGAAACCAGTGAAAAATGGTTTCTCTCATGGATAACCAAGGCCGGGATCCTGGACAAGCGCAAACTGGAATTTGATGTCCACAAGCTGACCGCATTCTATCACAACCATGGCTTTATCAAGGCCAAGGTGGGCGAACCCAAGATCCAGTACGATGACGAGATCAAAGGTCTGATCATTACCTTCGAGATCACTGAGGGACAGCAATACGGGGTGGACAAGGTCGCTGTGGAAGGCGAACTGATCGAGCCTGCCGAGAATCTTCTCCAAAAGCTCCAGATCGGCAAGGAGGAGGCATTTAACCGGGAAGTGGTTCGAAGGGACATCATGACCCTGCGGGACATATATGCTGATCATGGGTATGCCTACGCAGAGATCAGGCCGGTGGTCCAGGAAAACGACGAAACCTTTCTCGCGGACATCGTCTACCATATCTCCAAGGGGCCCAAGGTCCGCTTTGAGCGCATTGCCGTCTCGGGCAATACGGTGACCAGGGACAAGGTCATCCGGCGGGAGCTGAAGGTCATTGAAGGCGAGTACTTCAGCGGGAAGGGGCTTAAGGAGAGCACGGCCAACCTGAACCGTCTCGGGTTTTTCGAGGATGTTCAGATGGAGACAAAGAAGGGCAGCCGCGACGACCTGATGAAGCTGGACGTAAAGGTCAAGGAACGGGGCACCCGCACCTTCAGCGTGGGCGCCGGTTACAGCTCCGCCTATTCCGGCTTTGTCATGTTCGAGATAGCGGACGAGAACTTCATGGGATACGGTCAGAAACTCATGGCCGCAGCCAGGATCGGCGGCAAGAACACTGAATTCGACATCCGATTTGTGGAGCCGTGGCTCTTTGACACCCGCCTGTCCTTTGGCGCGGACCTCTACAAGTGGGACCAGGAATATACCGACTACTCCAGAGACGCCCTGGGCGCGGCCCTGAGCCTCGGATACCCCCTTGATTTCTTCGACGAGTATACCCGGGCCTACATACGGTACGATTACGACAACTCCCGGATTTACGATGTGCAGGAGACATCCGGACCGCTCTTTGAAATGAAGGGCCGCAATGTCACCAGCAGTGCGACCCTCTCCTTCAAACGTGACAGCCGGGACCATCTCTGGAATACCACAAAGGGCTCCATAAACGAGCTGTCGGGCCAGTATGCAGGGCTGGGGGGCGATGAAAAGTTCATCAAGTACCGGGCAAGGACCGCCTGGTTCTTCCCCCTGTTCTGGGATACGGTGTTCATGGTGCAGGGCAGATGGGGGTACATCCAGGACAGAGGAAAGCTCTCCGTGTTTCAGAAATTCTTCCTGGGCGGCATCAATACGGTGCGCGGGTTCGAATATGAGAGCATATCCCCCAAAGATGACCAGGGTTACAGGGTAGGCGGCACCGGGATGATGTGCTATAATGCGGAATATCGTTTTCCAGTGCTCAAGGAGCAGGGCGTGGTGGGCCTCGTCTTTTTTGACGCGGGCAACGTATTCGATTCGGACTATGACCGGCCCTGGTCTTTCTCCGGGATCAAGAAATCTGCGGGCGCCGGAGTCAGATGGTATTCGCCCATCGGACCTCTGCGGCTGGAATACGGGTGGAATCTGGACAGGACCGACGACGAATCCTCCGGCAGGTGGGAATTCAGCATCGGGGGCATGCTGTGATGGAAAGCATCTCCGGCATCCGAACGGCTGAGGGTCAAGGGCCTTTTCTTTTTTCAGATGTTTGAGTCGCCAATCGTCAATATTCAATCACACCGGGGGTAACCATGAAAAGGATCAGTCTTTTATGTATCTGTTTTGCGCTGTTGTTAGGCTTTCACCATGACCCTGTATGGGCCGGGGAGGTCAAGATCGGGGTCCTCAATATGAAACGGCTCCAGCAGAATTCCGTCAAGTTTCAGAAGATCCGGGAGGAGTTGAGGGAAAAATATAACGCCCTTCAGAAGAAGCTGGATGCAGAGAGGGAGCAGATCAACAAGATCGAGGAGGAACTTCAGAAACAGAGCATGATGTTGAGCCTGGACGCCAAAGAAGACAAAGAGATGGAACTGGGGAAAAAGACGCGGCACTACAAATACATGTATGAAGAAGTCACCCAGGAAATGAAAAATGCCGAATATGAGGCCACCAGGAGGGTGGGCAAAGAAATAGAGAAGATCGTAGAAAAGATCGGAAAACAAGAGGGATATACCATTATCCTGGAGGAGGGGACCGTCGGTCTGGTCTACTACGACAACGCCATTGACCTGACAGACCGGGTCACGAAGGCATACGATGCCTCCAATTGACAGGAGAGAGCAGCAAATTGGGCATGACACTCGAGGAAATCGCAAAGGCTGTGGGCGGAGAGGCGGCGGGGGACAAGGATCTTGTCATCACAGGGATTAATTCCCTGAGCGATGCCGGTCCCTCGGAAATCTCCTTTTTTTCCGACCGCCGCTATCAGGACAATCTGCGCACGACCCGGGCCGGGGCGCTGTTGATCTCCCAAAAAACCGATGGGTTTAAAGGCCCGCAGATCATCGTTCCCCACGTGGAACTGGCCTATGCCAGGGCGGCTGCACTCCTCGCCCCTCCGGCCTCACGGCATGCAGGGATCAGTCCGGAGGCCGTGGTTCACGAGAAAAGTCTCATCGGAAAAGACGTCTCCATTTATCCGCTGGCCTATGTGGCAGAAGGCGCCGAGATCGGAGACGGGACCACCCTTTTCCCCGGCGTATTTGTGGGCGAAGGCGCGAAGATCGGAAAGAAGTGTCTCATCTATCCCAATGTCGCCATCCTCGATAGGTGCATTATCGGCAACAACGTCATTATCCATTCGGGCGCCGTGGTGGGCGGAGACGGCTTCGGCTTTGTCCGCGACGGGGCCGCATCCATCAAGATCCCCCAGATCGGGATCGTCCAGATCGACGACGACGTTGAGATCGGGGTCAACAACTGCATTGACCGGGCCGCCTTGGGAAGGACATGGATCCAGAGGGGGACCAAGACCGACAATCTGGTGCACATCGCCCACAACGTGGTCGTTGGCGAGGACACCATTATTGTTGCCCAGACAGGAATCTCCGGGAGCTGCCATATCGGAAGAGAGGTCATTATCGGCGGCCAGGTGGGGATCAGCGACCATGTGAAGGTGGAAGACAGGGCCATGATCGGCCCCCAGTCCGGGATAGCAAAGGCGGTTGGCCGGGGGGAGGTGGTCTCGGGCTCGCCAGCCATTCCCCATCGTCTGTGGCTCAAGGTCTCTGCACTCCTGCCGCGGCTTCCCGATTTCAGTCAGAGGATGAGACAACTGGAAGGGCGGATCGAGGCCCTGGAAAAATGCGCCCCCGCGGCCGGGGCGCCGGGTTCCGGGCACGAGGCCGGAAAGGAGTAGGAGTGCCATGCATCTCCCCTTGACCTATGAGGATATTATCCGGATCCTCCCCCACCGCTATCCGTTCCTGCTGGTGGACCGGATTATCGAGCTGGAGCTGAACAAGAGGGTGGTGGGGATCAAGAACGTCACCGCCAACGAACCCTATTTCCAGGGCCATTTCCCGGATCATCCCATCATGCCGGGGGTGCTCATCGTGGAGGCCATGGCCCAGGTGGGCGGCGTCCTGGCACGTCTTTCGGTCCCGGGGATTATGGAAAAGAAAGAAGGCGGTTCGGTCTTTTTTGCATCCATGGACGGGGTCAAGTTTCGCAGGCCTGTGGTGCCGGGCGACCAGCTCCGATTCGAGCTGACGCCCCTGCGCACCGGATCCAGGATCTGGAAGATGGCCGGAACGGCCTCTGTGGATGGAGACCTGGCGGCCGAGGCCGTCCTGGTGGCCACCATCGGGTGAAGGGATTCACAGGTGGGAACAATGAATCAAACGTCCATGAAGACAATCCATGATGACGGCCCCACAACCGGGATGCGCACCATCAACATCCATCCCTCCGCTGTGGTGAGCCCCGACGCCGAACTTGCCGATGGGGTTGAGGTCGGGCCTTACTCCACCGTGGGAGACCATGTCGTTGTGGGGCAGGACACAGTGATCGGACCTCACGTGGTGATCGAAGGCCATACCCGGATCGGAGAGCGAAACCGGTTCTATCCCTTTTCATCCATCGGGACCCCGCCCCAGGATATCGGGTATCGCAACGAAGACACGCGGCTCATCATGGGAAACGACAATGTGGTACGGGAATACGTCACCATCAACCGGGCCACCACAAAGGAAGCGTGGGAGACGGTGATTGGCAACCACAATTATCTCATGGCCTATGCCCATGTGGCCCATGACTGCAACTTGGCAGACCATGTCATATTGACCAACGGCGCCACCCTGGGTGGGCACACCCATATCGCGGAGCACGCCATTCTGGGGGCATTTTTGGCCGTCCAGCAGTTCGTTCGCATCGGGGCCCATGCCTATCTGGGCGCCAAATCAGGGATTGACAGGGATGTGCCTCCCTTCATGATAACGGCCGGGCCAAGGGCAAAATTGTACGGCATCAACCAGAAAGGGCTGATTCGAAGAGGGTTTTCTCAGGAAACTATCGACATCCTCAAAAAGGCCTACAGCATTATCTGGCGCGAAAACAGGAGCTTCAGGGAGGGCATTGCCCAGGTGAAAAGCGAGCTTCAGATCATACCTGAACTCCAGATGCTGCTGGATTTTTTGGTTAGCTCCAAGCGGGGCGTACTGCGGTGAGAGGGGCGATGCCGGCTCCGGCCTCAAGAGACAGCCGAAGGGCCGGCTCAGGGCAATGATGGGGGGAGACCGATCCACAATCGGCCTCATTGCCGGCGGCGGGCAGTTTCCGCTGCTGATTGCAGATGCGGCCAGAAAGCATGGCAGGCGGGTGGTGGCCGTGGCCCATCTGGATGAAACCGACCCAAGACTGGCGGAGAGGGTGGACGACATTGTCTGGATCAAGCTGGGACAACTGGGACGTCTGATCAAGGCATTCAGAAGTCGGGATGTGAGAGAGGCCCTTATGGCAGGGACCATCACCAAGAAACGGATGTTCGACAATGTCCGGCCCGATTTCAAGGGACTGGCTATCATGTCAAAGCTTGCCTTTTTTCACGACGACGACATCCTCAGGGCCGTGGCATCCGAGCTGGACAGGGAGGGGGTCGCCATTGTCAGCTCCACCCGCTTTCTGCCCGAACTCATTGCCCCTGAGGGATGCCTCTCCGCAAGACGTCCCTCCAGGGCTGAAATGGACGACGTCTGCTTCGGCTGGAAGATGGCCAAATCTCTGGGTCAACTGGATATCGGTCAGTGCGTGGTGGTGAGAAAAAGGACTGTGCTGGCGGTAGAGGCCATTGAGGGCACGGATGCCGCCATCCTCAGGGGCGGGGAACTGGCCCGGGAAAAGGCAGTGGTGGTGAAGGTGAGCAAACCCAATCAGGATCTCCGGTTTGACGCCCCCTCTGTGGGTCTGAAGACCATTCGGACCCTCTCGCGCGTGAAAGGGGCCGTCCTGGCCGTGGAGGCGGGGAAGACCCTGCTGTTTGACAAAGAAGCCATGATCGCCGAGGCTGACAAAAACCGGATTGCCATTGTTTCTTTCCGCACTCCGCCCGAATAACGCCGGATCGCAGGCCCGGAAACCAACTCAGCAACGGACGCAGCCACTGGACGGGAACGCCATCATATGAAGCCGGAAAAACTCAGAATAGCGGTCATCGGTGTCGGGCATCTGGGCGAGTATCATGTCCAGAAATACAAGGCCCATCCAGGGGTGGAGCTGACGGGCGTTGTGGATCTAAACAAGGATCGCCTGCATGAGATAGCCGACCGCTACCACATCAGGGCCTACCCCCATCACAGGGACATCCTGGACCAGGTGGATGCCGTAAGCCTGGCGGTGACCACCGAGATGCACTTCGAGGTGGCCAAGGATGTCCTGGCAAAAGGGGTTCACATGCTCATCGAGAAGCCCATCACCTATGATCTCGGGGAGGCCGACATCCTGATCCGCATGGCCCGGGAACGGAACCTGGTGCTTCAGGTGGGGCTTGTGGAGCGATTCAACCCCGCCATCGTCAAGATGATGCCCCTGCTCAAAAACCCCGTCTTTGTGGAATCCCACCGTATGAACCTGTTTACCACCCGGGGGCTGGACGTGGACGTGGTCCTTGACCTCATGATCCACGATCTGGACATCATCCTCCATATCATCCCATCCCCGGTGCGGGAGATCCACGCGGTGGGCATGCCGGTCATCACCGACAAGACAGATATCGCCAATGCCAGGATCATTTTTGAAGACGGAACTGCGGCCAATCTTACCGCGAGCCGGGTATCCGGAAAGATGCTGAGGAAGATCAGGGTGTTTCAACCGGACGCCTATATCTCAGCGGATTGCGGAAAACGCCAGCTCACGGTCATCAGCCTTGACAATCGCAAAAGAAATTCCCACAATTTTCCTGAAGTGACTACGAGCAAGCAGGTGTATGCGGAAACCGACCCCTTGAACGACGAGATCACGGCCTTTATTCATGCCGTCGCCAGCAGGTCTGAGCCGGCGGTGACCGGCGAGGACGGACGAAACGCCTTGAGGATCGCCCTGAACATCATTGAACAGATAGAGAGAGGCTGTCGGAATTTTACCCCCGTTTTCTGATACCGCACGGCCTCGGGTGGCACTCATGGTTGCCGGCGAGGCCTCAGCCGACCTGCACGGGGCCTATCTCGTGAAGGCGGTCAAGCGCCTGTGTCCAGGCGTCGACTTCCGGGGAATCGGTGGCAGCCATATGGCCGAGGCAGGGGTCGAGATACTGGTCCCATCCTCAAACATGGCGGTGGTCGGCCTGACCGAGGCGGCGAACAGGTTTTACGCGATCGTGAAAGCGGCCCGAATCATGAAGTCCGCCATGAAAAGTCTTCGCCCGGATCTGTTAATTCTCATTGATTATCCCGAATTCAATCTCTACCTGGCCCGCATTGCCAGGGGGCTGCGCATCCCGGTGCTGTATTACATCAGCCCCCAGGTATGGGCGTGGCGGAGAGGACGCACCAAAAAAATCGCCAGGCGGGTGGACCGCATGGCCGTCATCCTCCCCTTTGAGGAATCCTTTTACAGACAGCAGGGCCTGAATGTGGATTATGTGGGGCATCCCCTCCTGGATGAGGTGGCGAGCGACCTGCTCCTCCCATCCAGCGGTGCAGGCCGGGTGCGGCATCCGGTCGTAGGGCTGCTGCCGGGGAGTCGGGAGGATGAAATCAGAAACCTCCTCCCTGTCATGGTCCGAGCCGCGGAGATCCTCAAGGCCCGCTACCCCGATATGCGATGCATCCTCCCATTAGCCAGGACCATTGAGCGCCGCTTTGTGGAGACCTTTGTCCGGGACGCCTCAGTGGCCGTGGACATCCGCGAGAAAGACGTGCACGGCGCACTGCGGGAGTGTCACGTCGCTATGGTAGCCTCGGGGACCGCCACCCTGGACACGGCCATCATGGGCGTCCCCATGGTGGTTCTGTACAAGGTGGCCCCTTTCTCCTACTGGCTTGGGAAGAAATTGATCAAGGTCCCTTATATCAGTCTCGTGAACCTCATTGCCGGGGAAAAGGTGGTGACGGAATTGATCCAGCACGAGGCGACCCCCGAGAGACTGGCAGAGGAGGCCCTCTTGCTCCTTCAGGATGAGGCCAACCGCAAGGCCATGATAACCCGACTCATGGAGATAAGGGATCTTTTGGGCAAGGGAGGTGCTTCCGAAAGGGCGGCCGCAATAGCCGTTGAGATGATGACGCGAACAGGGAGATGTCTAAATGGCCAAGACAATTCTGGTGGTTGACGATGAAAAAAGCATCCTTCAGTCCCTTACCGGCATCCTCTCAGATGAAGGATTTGAGGTCCTGACTGCCGAAAGCGGGACCGAAGCCCTCGAGAAGATCAGGGAGTTGATGCCGGATCTGGTCCTTCTGGACATCTGGATGCCGGGCATCGACGGCATCGAGACCCTTCAGAAGATCAAGGAGGACTATCCGAGCCTCCAGGTGGTCATGATGTCCGGCCACGGCAGCATCGAGACCGCGGTCAAGGCAACCAAGATCGGAGCCTATGATTTTGTGGAAAAACCCCTCTCCATCGACAAGCTGCTCCTGTCCATCAACAACGCCATTGAATACTACAGACTGGAGGAGGAGGTGGGCCTCCTCAAGGAGAGGGAACGCAGCAAGTATCGCATCACCGGCAACAGCAAAGCCATCAGGGATTTGAAGGAGCAGATCAAGATTGTAGCGCCTACCAATGCATGGGTTTTGATCTCAGGTGAAAACGGCACCGGGAAGGAGCTGGTGGCCCACACCATCCACCTGTTGAGCCGGCGAAGCCACAAGCCCATCATCGAGGTAAACTGCGCGGCCATACCGGAGGATCTCATTGAAAGCGAGCTGTTCGGGCACGAGAAAGGGGCATTTACCGGGGCCTCCACCATGAGAAAAGGAAAGTTCGATGCGGCCCACGAAGGGACCATCTTTCTGGACGAGATCGGGGACATGAGCCTGAAGGCCCAGTCCAAGACTCTGAGGATCCTGCAGGAACAGAAATTCGAGAGGGTGGGCGGAACCAAGACCATTCACGTGGACGTGCGGGTCATTGCGGCAACCAACAAGGACCTGGAGGCAGAGATCGAGAAGGGGACATTCAGGGACGATCTCTATTTCCGACTCAATGTCATTCCCATACGGGTGCCCCCCCTCAGGGAACGGATCGAGGACATCCCGGCCCTGACAAAGGAGTTTGTGTCCGAATTCTCCCTCGCCACCAATATCGAGACCAAGGCAGTGTCGGACGAGGCCATCTCCATCCTCCAGCGATACAACTGGCCCGGAAATGTGAGGGAATTGAAGAATCTCATCGAAAGGCTCATGATCATGGTCCCCGGCGCCAGGATAGAGGCCAAAGACATCCCCCCGCCCTACAACCGGTCCTGCGACATTAAGACGGGTGTTGAATACAGCTTCCTCACCGACTCTCTCAAAGAGGCAAAAAACCAGTTTGAAAAGGCCTTTATCGAGGCAAAGCTCCAGCAATACAACGGAAATATCTCGCAGACGGCCGAGGCTATCGGCATTGAAAGGAGCAATCTCCACAAGAAAATCAAAGGATACCAGATCGACCTGGGTCGCGAGGAAACAGGGTCGTGAGGCTCTTACAAAAGACCTTTTATCCAAATGGCGGAGAAAAAAGAGGCAGATGAGGCAAGCGAAATGAAACCGGCCAGCATCCTGGTCATTGACGATGAAAAGGCCATCTGCGACGGCTGTCGGCTGATCCTTAAAGACCAGGGATATGCGGTGGATGTCTGCCAGAGCGGCCGGAAGGGCCTGGATATGCTCCTGACCGGTCCGTACGACCTGAGTCTGGTGGACATGAAGCTCCCGGATATTCACGGGCTGGAGATCATCGAGACCCTGAAACAGGAGCGGCCCGACATCTGCGTGGTGGCGATGACCGGCTATTCCAGCGTGGAAAATGCCGTGGCGGCCATGAAGCTGGGGGCCTTCGATTATCTTTCCAAACCTTTTTCGGACGAGGACCTGGTCATCGCCGTTGACAGGGCCATCGAAAACAAGCGGCTTAAAGACGAGAATCGCTTCCTCCGCCAACAACTCGCGGACCGGTTCGACTTCGGGGAGATTATCGGTGAGAATCCCCGGATCCTGAAGCTGTTTGATGAGATTCAGAAGGTGGCGCCCACCGACACCACCGTCCTCCTTTACGGCGAGACAGGGACCGGCAAGGAGCTCTTTGCCAGGGCTATTCATGCCCAGAGCAGGCGGTCGCACCGCCAGTTCATTGCGGTGGATTGCAGCACCTTTGCCCCATCGGTCCTGGAAAGCGAGCTCTTTGGACACGTCAGGGGGGCCTTTACAGGCGCGGTAAAGGACAAGCCCGGGGTCCTTGAGATGGCGGATGCCGGCACCTTCTTTCTGGACGAGGCGGCCAATCTGGATCTGAGCATTCAGGGCAAGCTCCTGAGGGCAATGGAGACCCAGGAATTCAGGCCGGTGGGGGGAAGTCATATCAAGAAATCGGACGTCCGCATCATTGCGGCCGCCAACCGCGACCTGAAGGTCATGGTGAAAGAGGGCGCCTTTCGGGAGGACCTCTTCTACCGCCTCAACGTCTTTCCCCTTTTTATTCCCCCCCTCAGGGAGCGGCGGGACGACATCCCCAGGCTCCTCTACCATTTTCTGGGCCTCTTTTGCCGGCAGACCGGAAAGCGGATCGATGGATTCTCGGACGAAGCCCTCGAGATGCTCACCTCCTATGCCTGGCCCGGCAATGTCCGGCAGCTCAAGAATACGGTTGAGCGGCTGGTCATCCTGGCCGACAAACCGATCCTGGACGATCGCAGCCTCTCCCGTAAGGGGGACGCGGATGGGCCGGCCTCATTTAGGGAGCGGGTTCCCGAGACCCTGGAGGAGCTGCGGGCAGCCAAGAAGGACCTTATCGAAAACCGGTTCGGGCAGATCGAACGGGCCTTTCTCAAGCAGGCCCTTGCGGCTGCGGACGGGAACATCACCCAGGCGGCCCGTCGGGTGGGGATGCAGCGCTCCAACTTCTCAGCTCTTATGAAAAAGCACGGTCTGTCTTCGGACGGCCCCCGGACCCCACCGTCAGGCGAGTGAATCTCAGGGCGTCGGCCCTCTCTCCGTATGATCCCCCATATGGGCGTATTGCATCTTATACGGTTCCAACCTCTTTAAAACAATTGCAAACCCGGATATATCATGGTCTAGGGCATATGTCCTTTGATACGCCATGGGCTGAGACCGCGTGACCCCCGTTTTACACCAGGCAATATAATCTATTGATATTTCATCTTTTTATAGGAAACAAGCCCTTTCAGGGTCAAACCCAAAGATCTGGCACGGGTATTGCTCAATAGGAGGATCAGACAGCAACGGACAGCCTGTCCAATTGATGGTGAAATTCAAAAGAAAAAGGAGAAATCACAATGACCGCACTGCACGAAGAAAAGAGCATGGCAGCAGCCCAGGAGGCGCCCCATATCCTGGTAATGGAAGATGATTCGAGCGTGGCCAAGGGCCTTGAGATGGTGTTGACCGAGGAGGGTTATGATGTTTATCTGGCAGACACGGGGGGTCTGGCCCTGGAGGCATTCAAGCAAAAACGCTATGACCTGCTGGTGGCAGACCTGAGGCTCCCGGATATGGACGGGATGGAGGTCATCAAACAGATCAAGGCCGAAAAGCCCGATACACAGGTCGTTGTGATCACCGGATACGGCACGGCCGCCACGGCCGTAGAGGCCATGAAATTAGGGGCCCGGGACTTTCTCCCCAAACCCTTCACCGAGGAGCAGATCAAGTCGGCCATCGGCGAGGCCCTCAGCGGGCGGAAAGAAGAGGAGAAGCTGGCCGAGGTCCCGGATGTCAGGCTTGCGGAGGGAAGACTCATCCAGAAGCGAGAGGTCATTCAGGTCTTGAACCGCACTGCGGAGGACAAGGCCTTCTGGCAGGATCTCATGGAAAACGGGCCCCTTGCCCTGGAGGGTTATCGGCTCTCGAGCGAGGCCAAGGCAGCCATTGCATCGGGCGATCTGAGATGGATCAACGAGAATGTGGGCGAACTGACCCAGAAACAGCTGATGTACATCTACAAACGACTTGAGCGGGAGGCCTGGTAAGAGTTCGGCACACACATCCCACGTGCCAAACGTCCAGGGCCCGAAGGTCTGTTGAAAAACCCGGTCTGAAAAATTCGACCGGGTTTTTTCAGGTCTTTATTCATTATGCGGTTGACAGCCGCCCATTTTCTATGTAAACGTGGTCCGTTTTTGTTAGCTCTGGGAAAGGAGGGGGACATCTCCACAGCAATGCCCTCTTCAGAAGGCACTTAACCCATGACCTCTTCAACATCGTTTGAAAGCTATTTCCACGTTATCCGAGACATCATCGGCGCCATGCATTCCCTCACCGATCTCCAGGATGTCCTGGACGTCGTGGTCGCCAAATCCACCCAGGCCCTCAAGGCCAAAGGCGCCCTTCTCAGGATTCTCAATAAAGACACCAACCGGTTTGAGGTGCGGGCCGCGGCCGGATTAGGGGAGCGGTATCTCAACAAGGGGCCCGTTACCACGGAAACAATCCTTTCTACCCTGCCCGAACCGGGCGAGATCTATATCATTACGGACATATGGAATGCCCCCCGCATTGAATACCCCCAGCAGACCTGGGACGAAGGGATCCGCATGCTCTTAGATGTGCCCTTGGCCGTCGAAGAACAACAGATAACGGGCCTTTTGCGCATTTATCTGACGGAGCAGCGGGAGCTCTCCGAAGACGAGCACGATTTTCTCAAGACCATTGCCAAGCAGTGCGCCTGCGTCATCGAACGGGTGGGCCTGATCCAGAAACAGCAGTCTCATTTTGACCACCTGGCCACCCAGGTGGAAAAGGGATCCTCTCTGGCCCGGATGGCCGCAGGGATTGCCCACGAGATCAACAACCCGCTGGCCGGCATTCTCCTGTACAGTTCCAACATGTGCAAGAAGGTCCCAAAGGGCAGCCCTCTTGAAGAAGGTCTAAACATCATTATCAAGGAGACCCAGCGGTGCAAGACCATTATTCAGGGGCTGCTCGACTTCGCCCGCGAGCAGGAGCCCCAGCGGCTTCCGGTCAACATGAATAATGTGATCAACTCTGCCGTGGGCATTGTGGAAAATGAATTTCATCTCCGGCATGTGAAGATACAAAAAAAACTGGATGAAGACATGGCAGAGGCCCTTCTGGACAAGAACCAGATCGAACAGGTCCTTATCAATCTTCTCCTCAATGCCTTGCATGCAGTGGACAGCCGGGGGCTGGTGACGGTCAGAAGCGCGGTGGACAGGAAGCGGCGCAAGGTCCTGGCGGAAATCGCCGACAACGGGTGCGGCATCCCGAAAGAGCATCTGGGGAAGATCTTTGAACCCTTTTTTTCCACAAAGGCGAACGGAACGGGGCTTGGGCTGGCGGTGAGCTACGGGATTGTGAAAAATCACAAGGGAGACATCAGGGTGTGGAGCGAACCCGGCCGGGGAACGCGCTTCATGATTGAATTTCCCCTGGCCCTGGATGCCTCTGTGCCCAAGGAGCGGAAATGAAGCCGCTGAAGGTCCTGGTCATCGACAATGAGGACGTGATCTGCAACGCCTGTCGTCTGGTCCTGACCGAAAAGGGCCATGAGGTTGACATCAGCAAGACCGGCAAGTCAGGCCTGATTGCCGTGGGCCATACCACATACGATCTGGTCCTGCTTGACATCAAGCTCCCTGACATGGACGGGATGGACATCCTCAAGACGGTGAAGGAGAATGTGCCCACCCTCCGCATCATCGTCATGACAGGATATGCGACCCTTTCCAATGCGGTTCAGGCCATGAAACTGGGTGCGACCGACTATCTGCCCAAGCCTTTTACCGATGATGAACTCGTGGCGGCTGTTGAAAAGGCCTTTGAAGGACTCTGATTTCCAGGAAGCAGACCAGCTGGATGGGATATTTTGTATCGGCCCTTTGTCTGCAACTTCTCTGCAACATGCGAAGAAGTTTGCCCGTGGGGGTCTCTGGTCAAGGGCTGAGGTTTTTGCAGCGCCCTCACCGAGCCCCCCGCCCGAGGTCATGCTTCGACTCTGTCAAAGAGCTAAGCTGTTACGGCTTACTGCCGGCAACCGATAACCCAATGAAACACGCGAGAGGGAGTACAACGATGAGCGACAAGGTGCAACACCAGGGGCTGCAAGGGGCCGTGATGGTGGTCGGCGGCGGGATTGCCGGCATCCAGGCGGCCCTGGATATGGCAAATGCGGGTTTTTATGTCTATATGCTGGAAAGGACGCCGGGGATCGGCGGGGTCATGGCCCAGCTGGACAAGACCTTTCCCACCAATGACTGTTCCATGTGAATCCTGGCCCCCAAACTGGTCGAGGTCGGCCGGCATGTGAATATTGAGTTGTTGACCCTGAGCGAGGTCAAGGAGATCTCCGGAAAGGAAGGGGATTTCACCGTTACCGTAACGCGCCATCCGCGGTATGTGGACATGGACAAGTGCATCGCCTGCGGGACCTGCGCCGAGAAATGCCCCAAGAAGGTGGATGATCTCTACAACGAGCGGTTGATGAAGCGAAAGGCGATCTATGTCCCCTATTCGCAGACCGTTCCCCTCAAATACGCCATTGACGCAGACAACTGCATCTATATTCAGAAAGGGAAATGCAGGGCCTGTGAAAAATTCTGCCCCGCGGGGGCCATCAACTTTGACGACAAAGAGACAGAGGTGGCACTGAAGGTGGGCTCTCTGGTCCTGGCCCCCGGCTTCAAGTCATTTGATCCCAGTCGATATGATGCCTATGCCTACACGACCCTTCCCAATGTGGTGACTTCCCTGGAGTTTGAGCGGATCCTTTCTGCCACCGGCCCGTTTATGGGTCATTTGTCCAGGCCTTCCGACAAAGCAGAACCCGCCAAGATCGCCTGGTTTCAATGCGTGGGATCGAGGGATGTCAATCGCTGCGACAACGGGTATTGCTCCTCCGTGTGCTGCATGTACGCCATCAAGCAGACGGTCATTGCCAGGGAGCACAGCAAGGTCCCCCTGGAGTGCGCAGTCTTCTTCATGGATATGCGGACCCATGGAAAGGATTTTGACCGGTATTACGAACATGCCCAGAAGGACGGGGTGCGGTTTATCCGGTCGCGGGTCCACACCGTGGAGCCCATGCCGGAGGGCGACGACCTGCTGGTGACCTATGCGGACGAGACCGGCCATCTGCAAAAGGAGGTCTTCAACATGGTGGTCCTGTCCACCGGCCTGGAGGTGGACGAGGCCGTGGTCAGCCTATCAGAGAGGCTGGGGATTGATTTAGATGAATACCATTTCACCCAGACCGACAGCTTTCACCCGGTGGCGACATCGGTCCCGGGGATCTATGCCTGCGGCGCCTTCACCGGACCCAAGGACATCCCCCAGTCGGTCATGGAGGCCAGCGCGGCCGCGTGTGCAGCCACCGAACGATTGGCCCTTGCCCGCAACACCTGCACCAAGGACCTGGTAATCCCGCCCGAGCGGGACGTGCGTCGGGAACCTCCCAGGATCGGGGTCTTTGTATGCAACTGCGGCATCAATATCGGCGGCGTGGTCAGGGTGCCGGAGGTGGCGGCGTTTGCCAGGGGCCTCCCCCACGTGGTCTATGTGGAGGAAAACCTTTTCACCTGCTCCCAGGACACCCAGGACAAGATGACCGAGGTAATCAAGGAGCAGGGGCTCAACCGGGTGGTGGTGGCCGCGTGCACGCCCCGGACCCATGAAGGATTGTTTCAGGAGACCCTCATTAATGCCGGGCTCAACAAATACCTTTTTGAGATGGCCAACATCCGGAACCACGACTCCTGGGTCCATGGCGACGACCCGGATGCGGCCACAGAGAAGGCCAAGGACCTGGTGCGCATGGCCGTGGCCAAGACGGCCCTGTTGACCCCGCTTCAGCAGACCGATCTTCCCATCAGCCAGTCGGCCCTGGTAGTGGGCGGCGGGATTGCCGGCATGACGGCCTCACTTGCTTTGGCCCGCCAGGGTTATCCGGTGCATCTGGTCGAGAGATCCGAGACCCTGGGCGGCAACGCCCGCATGCTCAACCAGGCCCACAAAGGCGAGCCGGTGGCCGACTTGATTCAAAACCTGAAACAGGAGATCCAATCGGAAAAGCGGATCACGCTGCATGAAAACAGCACCATCGCCAATGTGGACGGCTTCATCGGCAATTTCAAGACCGAGGTGACCACGGGATCTTCCCGGGAGACCATTGACCACGGGGTGGCGATTTTGGCCACGGGCGCTGCGGAATACAAGCCCAAAGAATACCTCTACGGCGAACACGAAGCCGTAGTGACCCACCTGGAGATGGACGGGCTCCTGCGAAATAATGACCCCAGGGTGGACAAAGCCCAACATGTGGTCTTCATCCAGTGCGTGGGATCGCGAGACGATGAGCACCCTTACTGTTCCAAGGTCTGCTGCACCCACACGGTGGAAAGCGCCCTGGAACTGAAAAAGCGGAATCCCGACATCAATATCGTAGTTCTTTACCGGGATATGCGCACCTATGGTAAACGCGAGGACCTCTACCGGGCCGCCCGGGCCGCGGGCGTGATCTTTGTGCGGTATTCCAGAGATGAAAAGCCTGTTGTCAGTGCGGACGGGGACAGGGTGGATGTCCGGTTCCGGGACCCGATTCTGGATCGGACCTTGACGGTCCAGGCCGATCTCCTCTGCCTGGCCACGGCCATTGTATCTCATAAGGATGAGACCCTGGCCCAGTTCTTCAAGGTCCCCATGGACGGGGACGGGTGGTTTTTGGAGGCCCATCAGAAACTGAGGCCCGTCGATTTTGCCAACGACGGGGTCTTTTTGTGTGGAATGGCCCACTACCCCAAGCCGATTGACGAGAGCATCGCCCAGGCCCAGGCAGCTGCCTCAAGGGCCTTGACGGTCCTGGCTATGGACAGCATTAAGGTGGGCGGGATTGTGTCGGTCATCGATCCGGATCTCTGCTCCGGGTGTCTGGCATGCATCCAGGTCTGCCCCTTCAATGCCATCTCGTTTAACGAGGAGAAAAAGGTGGCCGAGGTCAACGAGGCGCTGTGCAAGGGGTGCGGGGCCTGCGCGGCCACATGCCCGTCCGAGGCCCCGGTCCTGATGGGATTTAACAACACCGAAATCTACGCCCAGATCCGGGGGGCCCTGGCCGCCTGATCGTTGGGATCGAACGATTTTGGAAAAAGGAGAGAACCGTGAAACAAGACGGATTTGAACCCAAGATCATTGCGTTTATGTGTAACTGGTGTACCTATGGGGCCGCGGACCTGGCCGGCGTCAGCCGGCTCTCGTACCCGCCCAATATCCGGCCCCTGCGCGTCATGTGCTCGGCCACCGTGTCCCCCCATCATATCCTGAGGGCCCTGCAGGACGGGGCCGACGGGGTCCTGGTGGGCGGGTGACACATTGGCGACTGCCATTACCTGTATGGTAATTACATGACCATCAAGCGGATCACCTTCTTGCAGGAATTGTTGGGGCTGTTCGGTCTTCAGGAGAGGGTCCATCTGGCATGGATCTCATCGGCCGAGGCCCAGAAGTTTGTGGAGGTGGTCACGGCGTTTACCGAAAAGATTAAATCGCTGGGCCCGAACCCTCTGCCGGCCTATCGCGATGCGCCCCGGGCCGCTCTTGCGGCGGCGGCGCATTAGGCGCAGGGCGATCATGGGTCTTGAGGCCAAAGGGTGGATGGCACATGCCTTTTGCCTTTTCCCTTGGGCCTCACGCCTCACCTTGGACGCCTGCTGCTTTAAAGGAGATTGTTTATGAAGGAAGAGATCAAATCCTGGCTTGAACAGGGAACCGTTGACGTGTTTTTGGGATACAGGGAGGTGGACCATCACCCGATCCCCTGGTGTTTCACCCAAGAGCGCATGGAAGAGGTGGAGGATCTGGTGGTGAGTCCGGCCCGGTATTCCCTGGAGAAGATCGCCACCCACATGGCCGCAGAAGACCCGGATATCCGGATCGGCATGCTGGCCCGCGACTGCAACCGCCGGGCACTCAATGTCTTGTTTGTCTGGAATCAGCTGCGACCGGAGCAGGTCGTGACGGTGGAGGCCAACTGCTGTCCGTCCCGATTGAAGGAACATGCCGACTGCTCCTACCTGGAACCCGGTACGGTTGGCGCCTACAAGAAGGCGGTTGGGATCGACAACCATCTTCGCCTGGAGGCGGTTGAGGCCTATGGTCCTGAGGAGGGGCGCAACCGCTGGATGTACGAATTTCAGAAATGCATCAAGTGTTACGGATGCCGGAACATCTGTCCGGTCTGTTTCTGCAAGGAGTGCAGCCTGGATCATGACGACCTGGTAGGGACCGGCCCGCTCCTGCCGGACATTCCCATATTCCATCTGGTGAGGGCCGTTCACATGGCGGGCCGGTGCATCGATTGCGGGCTGTGCGAAGATGCCTGCCCCATGGATATTCCCCTGCGGCTCCTCTATCAAAAGGTCAATGAGATCGCCATGGATCTGTTCGATTACCAGACCGGGACCAGCGGGGATCAACCCCCCTTCAGCATACTGGGGGACCGGGTCACCCTCGAACCCAAACCGATTCAACCCGTGACAGGGGCGGAGGCATAAAGGAGTCTGAATATGGAATGCAAATTGGTGCCATCGGTCTGTTCCTACTGCGGAACCGGCTGCGGCGTTTTGTTTGAGGTGATCAACAACAAGATTGTGGGGACCCTCCCCATGAAGACCCATCCGGTCAATGAGGGGAAGCTGTGCATCAAGGGGTGGAACCTTCACGAACACGTCAACAGCATCCTGCGGCTCAAGCAGCCCCTGGTCAAGACCTTTGGCCGGTTTATGAAGACCGACTGGGACGAGGCCATCCAGCTCACTGCGGATCGCTTCAGGGAGATCATTGCCAAACACGGTCCGGACAGCATCGGGGTCCTGGTATCGGCCAAGATAACCAATGAAGAGAACTACCTGGCGCAGAAACTGGCCCGTGCCGTCATCGGGACCAACAACGTGGACCACTGCGCCCGGCTCTGACACTCCTCCACGGTGGCAGGTCTTGCCGCCGCGTTCGGGAGTGGGGCCATGACCAACTCCATTGCCGAGATCGAGGACGCTGGATGCGTCTTTGTCATCGGTTCCAACACCACGGCCTGTCATCCCCTGATTGCCCGACGGGTCATTCGCGCCAAGGAAAAGGGGGCCAAACTCATTGTGGCCGACCCCCGCAACATCCAGCTCTCCCGATTCGCGGATATGGCCGTCAACCACCGACTGGGGAGCGATGTGGCGCTGCTGAACGGCATGATGCATATCATCATCAAAAACGGGTGGCACGCCGAAGGCTATATCGCTTCGCGGACCGAGGGATATGATGCCCTTGAAGAGATGGTGAGCAGGTTCACCCCTGAAAAGGTCCAGGCCATCACCGGCGTAGATCCCGGGGACCTGGAGGAGATGACCCGGCTGTACGCCACCAACCCGCCGGGGAGCCTTTTGTATGCCATGGGGATCACCCAGCACACCACGGGCGTGGACAATGTCAAGTCGTGCTGCAACCTGGCCATGCTCTGCGGCTATGTGGGGGTGCGCGGGGGCGGCGTCAACCCCCTGCGGGGCCAGAACAACGTGCAGGGGGCCTGCGATATGGGCGGGCTTCCCAATGTGGTGACCGGATATCAGCCGGTGGCGGATGAGGCGGTGCGGGAAAAATTTTCCAAGGCCTGGGGGGTGGACCTTCCGGCTGCGACCGGATTGACCATCACCGACATGGTCCCGGCCATGCTGGACGGAAAGCTGAAAGGGCTGTATGTGATCGGTGAAAATCCCAAATTAAGCGACCCGGACTGGAACCACTTCAACCATGCCCTCAAGAAGCTGGATTTCCTGGTGGTCCAGGAACTCTTTCTGTCCGAGACCGCGCAGGTGGCGGACGTGGTCCTTGCCGGGGCCTCGGTAGCCGAAAAGGACGGGACCTTTACCAATACCGAGCGGAGGTGCATGCGCATCAACAAGGCCATTGATCCCATCGGCAACAGCCTTGCCGACTGGGAGATCATCTGCCGGCTCTCGACGGCCATGGGCTATGAGATGCGCTATGAGAATCCGGAAGAGATATTCGATGAGATGGCGGGCCTGACCAAAAGTTATGCAGGCATGAGTTACGCACGGATGGGGCTGGACGGTCTTCAATGGCCCTGCCCGGACAAAGAGCATCCGGGGACGCCCTATCTGCACAAGGACCAGTTTGCCCGGGGCAAGGGGGTGTTCTTCGCCCTGGATTACAAGGACCCTGCGGAACTGCCCGACGAGGAATACCCCTACTTCCTCACCACGGGCCGGATGTTTGCCCACTTCCACACCGGCACCATGACGCGGATTTCTCCCCATCTGGACGTGGAACAGAAGACCGGGTATGTGGATATCCATCCCGAAGATGCCGCCAAGATGGAGGTCAAGGACGGCGACATGGTGGTCCTCTCCTCCCGCAGGGGCGACATCGAGGCCCCGGCACGCCTGACCCGTTCAGTGGCGCCCGGGACCATCTTCCTTCCCATTCATTTCGGCGAGGTGCCCACCAATGTCCTGACCAATGCGGAGGCCTTTGATCCCCTGGCCAAGATCCCGGAGTTCAAGGTCAGCGCGGTGAAGGTACAAAAGCTCGTCCTGTAATAGATGGGGCTTTGGGGAGGTCTTTGCGTGGACCTCTCCAGGCCCCCATTTGGCATCTCGTCATCCTTCAAGTCATCGCCGGCATCTTTTGGATCATCCGGTCTTTTCTCTGCGCATGTTCCAGTAGCGGCCTGCAATACACGAGGCAGAGAGGGTCTCCACCGCATGAATCAGCTCGGGGAGGGAGATCCGGTTATTGAACTGGCCGAGGTGGGGCCCGGTCAAAAGCAAGATGTCGGCCTCGCCCTTTTTTACGCCCGCTGCCTTTTCGGGCCCATATCCCCTGTTGATCAAAAATTCCCTGAACTGGTCGTCTGACATCTCCCTCTGATCTGAGGCCCGGAAAATCTCATCCATATAGCGGTCCACCCCCATCTCTTCGATCATACGGCCGGAGAGGTCGGCCGCCGATACAGGGAGGGGACCGGTTGGGGGCGTTCCCACAAATCCCTCGTAGTAGTGCACAAATATGGTCCGGATCAGGTCTTCCAGCACATGGGGCTCAAAAAGGTCGCGGGCATCCACGGGTCGGCCCCTGGGATCCAGACCGACACGGGACGGGTCTTTATTCCTGAAATAGCTTGACGCTACCAGAAGCAGGCTCAGGATATGGGCCCCGATATGCTCGTAGAGCTGCCGCTCGCTCCCTTTGAAAGAGAGAAGATGTTCAAAATCGCGGATCCCGGTGGGTCCGATGTTGGGATAGGCGCAGGAAGCCAGCCAGCGGTCCAGCCGACCGGCCCTGGGCCACAGGTATCGGCCCCCGTCATTCCGCCGGTGGCGCTGGATGCGGTTATGAAACAGGGGGATGAGGGCCTGGTGGATGATCCCTCCGGCAGCAAGCCGACCCAGCAGCCATGCAGCGCGGCCCATAATGTCGCAAAATGCCTCGGTCGATACCGGGACCTGGTCTTCGGATCCGTTGGGATAGCGATAATAGGCCAAGCAGGTCCGGAAACAGATGGCGTGGCACTCGGGACCTATGCCCAGGTCATGGGAAAGGCTCGTGGGCCATTCGCACAGCCGCACCAGAAAGCAGCCCTCCAGAAGAATGGGATCAGGGATGTGAAATGCCTTCATCTCCGATTCGTTTCTGCTCCGGAGATGGGCCATCCAGGCCGCCTCTTGAACAAGACCTGAAGGGCTGTCTTTTTCAGGCAAGGTCTTGACAGCCAGCACATGATCAGACTCGTCTACGGGTATGACCAGGGTGCGTCCTACGGCCCGGGCCGGTTCATGGGGGGCGTGGGGGATCTGTTCCCAGAGGGCCTTGAACCGCATTCGGGGGATGGGACGGCTCTGCGGCACTGCGAGATGGGGCCCGCGAATCCTTAGGGGGAGGCCGCCAAGCGATTCAGAGACCGCCCGGTGGCAGAAGCCGTCTGCGGATCGGAGGAGCCTTGTGAGCAGGTCGTAGGCCGCTCTCGACAGCCCGTTTCCGGCCGTTATGACGTCGATGAAGGCCCCGGCAGCCTCCCTGTACAGGAAGTAGGCCTGGGTCTGGCCTCGGACCCGGCCATCTCTCAGGACACGTTCCAGGGCGGTAAGGGAGTCTGACGTGAGTCCCCCTGATGCCCCGGCCGCCAGGGTCCTGAGATGGCTTACCGCCATGTACTTGGCAGTGAAGTCGGCGTCGGCATCCAGCAGTGTCCGTTCAGAGAGAATCCGATGGAGCATATCATCAGCCCTTTGTCCGCAACGTGCGAAGAAGTTTGCCCGTAGGGGTCTCTGCCCTTCAAGCAATTGACTTAACGGCCTTTCTGGGTGTAACCAAGCTTCTCTGAAATCTTTATTGCGGCCTCTTTCAACATGTGGACCAGGGTCTGCTGATCCTCCTTTTTCAGGCTGTGGGCAAACCCGATAATCGAAAGGGAGGCAATGGCGCACCCTTTATGATCCCATATGGGAACGGCCAGGGCGGTGAATCCTGGCACCACCTCCGAATGGCTCTCGCTGTACCCTTTCCTTCGAATGGATGCCAGCTCCCGGATGAGCGCTTCTCTGCGCCTTGAGGCATCCCCGTCTCCCTTTGCAGGCCCTTCCCGTTCCAGCACGTCGCGGAGGGACACGCGATCGGTAAAGGCAAGCAAGGCCTTCCCCGGGGCCCCGGCATGCAGGGGAAGCTTGCCTCCCCTCTTCATGATGTATCTCACCGGCCTTGAACTCTCGATGGTATCCACGCACAGGACCTCGAGCCCATCGATGATGGTCAGGGCCACCGTCTCCTGACAGCGCCCGGCAATGGATTCCAGCCAAGGCCGGGCGATCTCAAGCAGTGAAATATTTTCTGACGCAAGGATCCCCAGTTTAAACACCTTGAATCCGAGGCGAAATTTGCTGGTATGGGGATCCTTTGTCAGAATCTCGTTTCGAAGAAATACCTTCAGGTAGTTGTACGTGGTGCTTAAGGGTGTGTTGAGCCTCTTGGAGATCTCCTGGGCCGATAATTCGGGGGTTCCGGAATCGAAAAGCGAAAGGATTCGGATGGCCTTTTCCAGGGACCCAAACGAATTATCGGTTTTGGTTGCCAATGGCGGGCCTCAATCTCCTCTGATAAAGGCCTTAGAGCCTGAAGGCCTCTTTTGCCCCAAAATATTTCTGTCTGAGAACCGTTTTCAAGAGTTTGCCCGTGGGATTCCGCACAACCCGGTCAAAGACCACCTTTCGCGGCACCTTGTACATGGCCAGCCTGGATTTGCAGAAGGCGATGATGCTTTCCTCGCGGACGGTCCTCCCCTCCTTCAACTGGACCACCGCCATGACGATCTCAACGAAACGCTTGTCCGGATAACCGATTACTGCCACATCATCCACGTCCGGATGCTCATGCAGGACCTCTTCGATCTCTACGGGATAGATGTTTTCCCCCCCGCTCGTAATCATATCCTTTTTGCGGTCGACAACATAATAATACCCGTCTTCGTCTTTTCGGGCAAGGTCTCCTGTGTAAAAAAAACCGCCGCGGATGCACTGCTCTGTCAGTTCCGGATTCTTGTAATAGCCTTTCATGAGTCTCGGGGTCTTGATGGCGATTTCTCCCAATTCCCCTGGAGAGACCTCCTTTCCCTCGCCGTCCAGTATGCGGCCCTCCACCCCGAAGTTGGGCAGTCCGATGGAACCGGGCTTTTTCAGGATGTCGTCGTGATAGACAGTCCACGTGGCGCCCCCCCCGGCCTCTGTTGTTCCGTAGGCATGAACAATCCTGCAGGGGAGATGGAACATCAGTTTGCTGAAGATGCGGGGCGGCACGGGCTGGGCTCCGGTGATGAGGTATTTCCACGAGGAGAGGTTGTACTCGGACAGATCGATCTCTCTGTTCTCGATCTGATTGAGGAGGTCCACGCACATGGGTACCACGGCCAGAAATGCGGTGGCCTTTTCCTCCTGGACAGCCTCCAGCAACCATCTGGGTTGGCGGTATTCCCGGATCAGTGTGCCAGTGGCCCCAACCGCGAGATAGGGGAACCACATGAAAAGGCTCCCGGAGTGATAGAGAGGAAGCACAACCAGAAAATTGTCTTCCATGGCCAAGGGAAGGCTCAATCCGTTTCCGATCGTCGTGGCGTTCATGCTCCCGTGAGTGTGAACAACCGGCTTTGCATTGCCCGTGGTGCCGGATGTGAACATGACCGCCAGATCATCCTCATCCTCCATATGGACCACGCATTCCTCCACGTCTGTGGAATCCTGGATCGTGCTAAAGGGGATCATGTCATCCGGGCATTCGTCCCCCATTGCGATGAAGACCCGGACGGTCTCAAGTCGATCGCGCGCCTTCAGAACCCGGTCCAGAAATTCAGATCCGAACAAAAAGGCGGTCGGCTCGGCAATGTTGGCCGCATAGGCAATATCCGACTCAATAAAGCGGAAATTCAATGGCACGACCACGGCCCCGATCTTGATGATCCCAAAGTAGGTGGTCAGCCATTCGATGGAGTTGTTAAACAGGTGCAAGACGCAATCGCCTTTTTTAATGCCCAACTCCTTCTTGAGATAGTTGCCGATCCTGTTTGTCTCGGCATTAAACTCCTCCCATGTCAGGGTGCGTCTCTTCTCTTTGGCTGGATATCTTTCAACGAGGGAAACCTTCTTCGGATACTTGAGGGCATTGGTGCGCAAATAATCGGCAAGGTTCATAGGTGCGTCCTCCCTTTTTCAAAAAAGATTCTCAATATCTCCCGCTGCGATGGGACTCCAATAAAATGGCTCAGTGAAGCAATGAAACACCATCAAGGCCTAAGCCGGGCTGACGGCCGCAAACAAACAGCAGCCTGCCCGCCCGTGGGGGTCTCTGCCAAAGGGCTGCAATAAAATGCGTCCGTATCGCTCGTGGACCGCCCCCGGGCACCGGATAATGTGTATGGAAAGGCAGCAAGGACACACCGCCCCATGAAAGCCTCTCCTTGGGGCTGGAACAGACTGTATTTTAAAGCCCTGCTGCCGTTCCCAGGAGCTGTGTTCGGTTTTTGCAGCCCTTGGGCGGAGACCCCCACGGGCAAACTTCTTCGCACGTTGCGGAGAAGTTACGGACAAAGACTCTAAGCCGGGCTGACGGCCGCAAACAAATTCGATTGGGGACATTCGAAATGCGAAATCCATCCAAAATTCCAATCCCCAATTCTCGAAACAGAAAGTTGCGGCCCCTGCGGTTTGGGCCATTTGAATTTAAGTCACTGCTTCGGATTTCGGATTTCAACCTCTTCTCCCCGATTGGCTTTTCTTATTATATGGCAACCCCTTCTCACATTATGGCAAAATAAACCAAATTTCTAAGAAAGTCAAAAGAAAAATCACATGGTTCGCCTTGAATCCCTTTTCTGGATTCCCCTGACTTTTCTTTTTACTTCAATATGATTTCCCTAATTGCGCGCAATCCAGGGCCTGAAACCGTCAGGTTTTTCTGAGGGCGCTATTACACATCTCGCTGCCCCTCGAAGAATCTGTTTCCTTCCCTGGCCCAAAAAGGGACATATGAACGGATGCTGTCGGATGCGGCCTTGGGGTGCGAATATCCTGTTGACGGCCCTGGCAACGGGCGGGGCTGTTTTAGAAGGGGTGCTGCTGGATGATGGGTTCTGTGACTGCCGGGATCCTTTGGGGGTGTCCGCGGGCATTGCCCCCGGGCCTCTCCTTGCCCTGGTCATCTCCGAGACCCTCAGATACGGCAGGAAGGCCGGCGTCAAGGTCGCCCTGGCCCATGTTATCTCGGATCTTCCGATTGTTGGGGTAACGCTCTATGTGCTGGCGAGGCTGTCGGCCTTCAATCTTATCCTGGGAATTATCTCATTGGCAGGCGGTTTTGTCCTGTTGTATATGGGGTATGAAAGCCTGGGGGCAGAGGGACTCCAGATGGACCTGCAAGGGGTCAACCCGAAGTCCTTTAAGAAAGGCATCATCGTCAACGTCCTGAATCCCCATCCCTACCTGTTCTGGGTCAGTATCGGCGGACCCATGACCCTCAAGGTCTGGGATGCAGGCCCCTTTGCGGCCGGGGGATTCGTCGCCGGGTTTTATGTGTTCCTGGTGGGATCCAAAATCCTCCTAACAGTCCTGGCGGCCAGATATCGGTCTCTTTTGACAGGCCGTTTCTATGTGTGCACCATGCGCATCTTGGGCCTCACACTGCTGATCTTTGCATGGGTCCTGTTTCGCAATGGCCTGAATCTGATGGGATTCTAAACAGATCCTTAGCCTCACATGACCTTGAGGATCTGAAGCCAGCCGGGCCGCTCCTTTTGTACCGCCTCCATGGCTGACGGGGCCCCGAGCACCTTCACAATCCCCTTTGCCGCCGCCTCCCGCATACATCCGGCCATGCCTTTGAAATGCCCGGCCGTCGTGCCCAAGATTTCCTCGCGCATCTGCTGTCTGGCCTCGTCCGTGTCTCCCCGGAGATAACGCGCCAGCGATGCAAATCCCCTGGCGTCCGGCAGCATATAGGCGTCCAGATCCCCGATGGCGCCGATGATGGCCTTTGAAAGCTCGTCATCCCCAAGGGTTGTCTCCTCAAGAAACCGGGCCGTCCGGTCAAAGACCTCGATCGTTTTAAGAAGATTGGGGTCCCGATAAGAAACCAGCGCCAAAGCCCCGGAGAGCCGGTCTATCTGGCAGAAGGCCCCGTAGGCCCCCCCCTGGACCCGGACCTGATCCCACAAATAGGCGTTGCGCAGATATCGGGCGATGACCAGGGCCGAGCCGTGAAAGCGGTATCCCAGGTCATAGAGATTGGCCCCCTTGCCCACATAGTTGACCTGAGACGGCACAGTCATCCCCTCAAAGGGGGGGATGTCGGCCGGGGGCCATTCAGCAGCAGGGGCCGGGGATTCCGGCAGGGCCTGGGCGACATCTGCCAAGAGCGGCGCAACCCGTTCCCAGCCTTTCTGATCCACCGTGACATTGGCGATCATGGAAGGACGGTCCAGGAGGAGACGGTGCATCTTTTTGAGGACCCTCAGGACCGTTGGCCAGTCCTCGTCCACGGCCCGGGCCAGCTTCCTCACAAAAAAGAGGTAACTGACGCCGCTCATCTGCTCTGCGGCCCAGTGGGCCTCCCCAAAATGGGACCTGAGCCTGAGCCCCACCATCTGATGTCCGGCCGGGATGAGCCTTTGCTCCACCCTGGCCTTTTCCTCCATGACCATCTGACGGAACCGGGCCCGGTTGTCCCATTGGACCGTCAGGAGCATGTCGCTCAGGATCTTGAAAAGGGCCTCGGCCTCCTCCGCCAAGGCCTTGCCCCGGAGGAAAAGCCAGGCTGCGCTTCCCCTGTTGTCCCGCAGGGCTGAGACGAACGACTGGGGATGGATCCCCCCGGTCTTGCGGCTGATGCGCTGGCTCAGGGCCACAAAATCCTCCTTCTCGGTTCCCAGTTCCACCAAGGCCCTGCCGAAGAGGGGGACATAGGGAAGAAATTCAGCCGGAAGACGCCTGAGATTCAACCCCATATCCACGTAGGCAATGCCATTGGTAAACAGATCGTGAAACAGCGTCTCAAGGCCGGCCTGCCTCCCAAAGGCAACGGGGATGGGCTTGTTTTCCCTGTCCAGGTCCGCCACCTTCAGCATGGGGATGGCGGCGAGGGCCTCCGGCGGATCCGGGGTCTTCTGAAGGCGCTTGAGTTCCCTGGTGTTTTCCACCAGCTTCTGTAATTCAGCCGGATCCATGGATGCGCGGGCCTGGTGGAGGCGCTCCTGCTCCTCTGCTTCTTCCCGCTCCCTCAGCCCCTTGTCGGGCGCAAGGATCAGGGTGGTGCGATGGGGATTCGACAGGAACAGCTCCCGGATCATGCCCTCAAAAAAGCCTTCATCTGATCGCGCCTTGTGCTTCACAGCCTCGAGCGGCCTTTCAAAGGCCAGCAGGGCCAGGGGATCGCCGTCATAGAGCCAGGTGGTCAAAGACCTTAGCATCAGGGAAAGGCCCCGGGGGAAACTTCCAGTATTGTTTTCCCTCAGCCTGAATTCAATGGTGTTGAGGGCCGCCTCAGTGGTCCTGGGGTCGATGCCCGTGCGGGCCAGTTGCTCCAAGGCATCCAGGATAAGGGCTTCCACCTTTTCGCTGTCTTTGGTATCCACTCCCTTGAGCCCCGTGGAAAAGGTCATCTGCCGCAGTTCGCTCCCCAGTCCGTCCCCGGCCAGGTCCTCGCCGAGGCCCGAATCGATCAAGGCCTTGCGCAGGGGAGAGCCGGGCATGCCCAGAAGGATATAGGTCAAGACACGAAGGGCAAAGTTGGTCTCCACCTCCGTCGTCTCTGTGAGCATCCAGTTGACGGTGACCATCCCCTTGGTCCCTTGATCTCCCTCTTCCCCCGCCATAAAGGGCCGAACCACACGCCTTGGCTCGCTGAAACGGGGTTGCAGCCGCACTTGAGAATCCGCCTCGATGGGGTCAAATGCGTCCAGATAAGCCGCAATCCGTCGCAGCCGCTCTTCGGGGTCGTCGTCGCCGTAAAAAAAGACCCGGGCGTTGGAGGGATGATAATAGGTGCGATGGAACGCGCGGAACTGCTCATAGGTCAGATTGGGTATCTGCTTCGGGTCCCCGCCCGCGTCCAGGCCGTAGGCCGTATCCGGAAACAGGGATTGAAGGGAATATTCGGAGAGCCGGTTGTCCGGGGACGAATAGGCGCCCTTCATCTCATTGAAGACCACCCCCTTGTAGGCAAGAGGTTGGCCCGGATCCTCCAGTTCAAGGTGCCACCCCTCCTGCTCGAATATGGCCCGGGTGATGCGGGGATAAAAAACCGCGTCCAGATAGACATCCATGAGGTTGTAAAAGTCCTGGAGGTTCTGGCTGGCCACCGGATAGCAGGTCTTGTCCGGATAGGTAAAGGCATTCAAAAAGGTCTGGAGAGAGCCTTTGAGGAGTTCCACAAAGGGCTCTTTGACCGGATACTTGCGGGATCCGCAGAGGACCGAATGCTCCAGGATGTGGGGCAGACCGGCGGCGTCCGAAGGCGGCGTGCGAAAGGCGATGCCGAAGACCTTGTTCTCATCGTCCGTTATAAGGGAAAGGATCTGCGCCCCGGTCTTTTCGTGCTGAAAAAGCCTGGCCAGGATGTTGAGTTCTGGGATCTGTTGTTCTTTCAAAAGGGTGAAGCCTTGAATCACGGGTGATCTTCCTCCTGTGGTTGTTGGTTGGTTGGGTCTATTGGGTTTGTTGAGTTCATTGGGTTTATTGGGTTCAATCGGTTTACCTGCGCCTCAAGTCAAGGGCACGGCCCGGTTCTACCCGTTCCACGTTCTGAACGCCGCTTTCGCGTCCGACCCTCTACGCTATCCGATTTTCGATATTCACCGCCCAACAGCATCCCGCCGGCTGCCGGCACGCTTCCTGGCGATGATCTGATAGACGGTCAGCAGGATGAACATGGCGAATCCGGCATAGTTGACCGTATCATTGGCCCAGATAAGGGCGATGGCCGCGGCCCCGTGGAGAAAGGTCTCCGGCCAGGTGAGCTGTATAACATAGTACCGTTCCAGACAGAAGACAAATGACATGATAGCCATGGTGCAGAATACCACTGTCTGAATCACCGCGCCGGTCGGGCCGTTGAGCAGGAGGGGGTGATAGGCCATCACCACAGGGATGATATAGATCCCCTTGGCCAGCTTCCACGAGGTGAAGGCCGTTTTCATAGGGCTGGAACCGGCAATGCCGGACGCAGCGAACGACTCCAGGGCAACGGGCGGCGTGACATTGGCGTCCTGGCTGTACCAGAAGACGATCATATGGGCGGTCAACAGGGGGAGGCCCAGGTCCATGAGGCCCGGGCCTGCCAGGATCACCAGGACGATGTAGGAGGCAGTGACCGGCAGGCCCATGCCCAGAAGGAGCGAGGTAAAGGCCACCAGGGCCAGGGCCAGCAGCGGGATTCCCTGAGACAGGGAGACCACCAGCGAAGAAAACCGCAACCCGGTTCCGGTGAGGTTGACCACGCCCACGATTATTCCGGCCGCTGCACAGGCAACCGCCACCACCACCGCATTGCGGGCCCCCTGCTCCAAGGCCTGCAGAAGCGTCCAGAACGATATGCGGGAACTCTTGCGAATGAACGATGTCAGGTAAACAGCGATAATGGCGATGAAGCCTGCCATCATGGGGCTGTAATTCATGATCAGGACGGCAATCAGTATGCCGACGGGGATAATGAAATGGATCCCTTTTTTGAGGGTCTCGCCCATTTTCGGGAGCACCTCCTTGGGCTGGCCCCAGATCCCCTCCTTCTGGGCCTCCACATGCACGAAAAGGATCACGGAAAAAAAATAGAGAATGGCCGGTATAAGGGCGATCTTGACGATTTCAAGGTAGGGCGTTTGGGTGAACTCGGCCATGAGAAAGGCGCCAGCCCCCATGATGGGGGGCATCAGCTGTCCCCCGGTAGAGGCCGACGCCTCTACGGCCGCAGCCACATGCGGCTTGTATCCGATCTTTTTCATCATGGGGATGGTAAATGACCCGGTGGCCACCACATTGGCCACCGCGCTCCCGGCCACCGACCCCATGAAACCGCTGGCCACCACAGCGGTCTTGGCCGGCCCCCCGGAAAACCGGCCGGTAATGGAGTAGGCCAGATCGATGAAAAAATTTCCCGCCCCTGTCTTTTCCAGAAAGGACCCGAACAGGATGAAGATGAACACAAAGGTGGCTGCCACTGCCGTGGGGAGCCCGAATATCCCTTCTGTCGTGAGGGAGAGGGTGGTGGCCATCCGTTCGATGGAATACCCCTTGTGCACGATGATAGTGGGCATGTAAGGGCCGAAATACCCGAAAAATAAAAACCCGACGGCAATGCACGTGAGATTGAGGCCGATGACGCGTCGGGTGGCCTCCAGGACCAGACCCACCAGGGTGATGCCCACGGCAATATCCCACTGGCTCCAGTCGCCCTGGCGGTCGAATATGTTCTGGAGATCGATGAAGATATAGGCGCATACAGCGATGCTCAGGCCGCAGAGGAGCAGATCGATCGCGAACGCCGCGTTGAAACGATCTCTTGTCGCACCCTTGTACAGAGGCCGCGTCAGAAAGGCGATCACCAGGATGGAACCCAAGAATACGGCCCTGTGGCGCATGGCGGTCATGGCGATGATCCCTGCGGTGTAGAGCTCAAACAGGCTCAGTCCGATGCCCACCACGGCGATGACCTTCAAGGTCCACCATTGGGTAAAGGAAGAGACCGACGTTGTTTCACTGCTTTCTGTCATGATCAGCTCCCATTTTGCATCTTGCTGTTTTACCGGGAAAAAACCGTTCAGGGCGCCTCCCCGAAGCGGGTTTCAAGGTTGACTGGCCGGATTTTCCGCCTTCCATTCAATAACTTCGGAGTTCCCATGTTTGTACGGGGTTCTGTTTTCATCTCCGGGGCCGGCGAGCCCCTTGCCATGAGCGTTTGGAGTGACAGGATGGGGAAAGACCGATCGAAAGGCTTTGTAAAGGAGACTTACCGGCCGTGCGGAGAATCGGACCGCCTCATGGGGCGCCAGGGCTGAAAGGTTGGTCCGGGCGCCGCGCCAGATAAGGGTATGATCCACGCCCGGGCTTCCGATGCGCAGGATAAAGTCGCCCGTCGGGTAATGCATGCCCTCGATCACTTCGTACGGTCCCCTTTTTACCATCCGCCCTATGCCGGGCATACGGCCCATGCCGGCCCCGAACCTGAGATACCGCTCTTCCTCAATGTAGATCCTGCCCTCTCCATCCAGGCTGTGCTCTTCCCAGATGGGGGCTTCTTCCACCGAGTGCCAGTACTGAAGCGTAAACCGCTCCCCCCCTTCCAGGGGAAGGACCGCCAGCGGATTCCCCCCCCTTACCGGGGTGACGCGCAATTCAAGACCGCCCGGCAGAAACCAGGCGGTCAGGGCGAGGCAGGCGAAGAGGCCGGACACGACCCACAGGATGCCCCGCGCCGGCCTCGGAATCACTGTCTGCGGCCTGCTATGGAATCAGCTTTTCAGGGACCTCAATCCCCTTTTCCTTGAGGTACTTGATGGTGCCCGGATGGAGGGGAATGGGCGAGTATTTCACCGCGTTCTCAGGGGTCGTGTACGCGGCCGACGGATGGATCTTGCACAGCAGATCATTGTGCTCGTAAAGCGCCTTGACGAGCTTGTAGACCAGCTCGACATCCAGGGACTTCTGGCAGATCAGCACGTTCCAGACGCCGATGGTGGGAACCGGATCGTCCACGCCATTGTATACGCCCCCTGCCAGTTCCACTGCTGAATAGGTGGGATTGGCGGCCAGGATCTTCCGGGTCTGTTCAGGGGTAAAGGAAAGGATCCGGATATCGTGGGTGGTGGCCAGGTCCATGATGGAACTGGTGCCCGGGCCCACAGACCATGTTCCCAGTTCGATGGTGCCGTCCCTGAGGGCATTGGCGGTCTCGGTAAAAGAAAGACGGGCGTCTTTGTAGGAATCCAGGGGAATGCCGAGGGCCTTGAACACCACCTCGGCCATGAAATTGGTCCCGCTCCCCGGGCTCCCGGAGCTGATGGTCCTCCCCTTGATCTGCTCCACGTCGGTGATGGGGCCGTCCTTGAGGGTCACCAGTTGAAGGAGGTTGGGATACATGATGGCCATGGACAGGATATTCTGTTTTTTCCCCTTGAACTTGGAAGTGCCCCCGTAGCCGGCAACGGCCACATCGCCCATGACCTCGCCGATAACGGTCTCGCCTTTGGAAGCCAGCTTGACATTTTCAACGCTGGCGCCCGTGACCTCTGCCACGGCCCTGACGCCCGGGACATATTTGGTCCATATCTCAGCAACACCCCCGCCATAGGGATAGTAGATGCCGCCGGTGCCGCCGGTGCCAATGCCCAAGAAAACTGTCTTGGCCGCAACCGGTCCTGCCGCCATGACACACAGAAACAGGGTGATGGTCATCGCAATGCTCAGCTTTTTCATCGTCCTTCGACCTCCCTTCCTTCATTTGAAATGGGTTACTGTTCCATTGTGGCGATCTTCAGCTCTATAGAACCCGGCTTTTCAGTCATCCCCGTGACCGGATAGACAAAGGCGGCACTCTGGCCCGGCTGCACCAGCCCGGCCTTGGTCTTATTGGGGATGAGCCCGCCCACGGCCTTGCCGTTGTCCAGAAAGATGTGGACCCGATACCGTTGCGGCTTGTCGCTGACGTTTTTGACGGTTAGCTTCAAATGAAGGGCGTCTGCGCCTTCATACTTCTTAAAGAAGCAGGTCAGCCCTTCCAGTTGAGCCTCAGGGGCTATGTCCTTGCTGATCTTCTCCTCCCCGGCGCAGACAAATTCTTCCGGCGCTGCCAGGGCCATGTCCCCGGCTCCCACCCAGAGGCCCAGACAGAACGCCGCCCCCAAGGCCGACCACCTTAGCCATACCATTTTATGCGGTTTCATGCTCCCTCCTTCCGTATCATCTCAATAAACCGGGGCAGCACTGCGAATCGGACCAAAACCCGGAATAAAAGGCTGACGCCCGCCTGCCATAGCCTCTCAGGACATTTGCCGTTAACCTGGAGCACTGAGAACGTGCCGTGTTGGAAGATTCCCCTCCGGTCAAAGGCATTGGCGGGAAGGCCTAACTTCCGGAATTTACCCGTCAGGGTTTTATCCCCTGCATATTGAAATCATACCTCCTTCCCATAAGTGGTTAACCCGTTCAAACGCCGCCCCAAAATCGGATTAAATAACAGCACAGAATAAAGGGATTGTCAACTTGATTCAGCATTCCCCATTGACCCATGGATTCGCTGCCAGCAGAAAATCTACTTCTATGATCCCAAAAATCCAGGGCAGGCGCTTCAGCACCGCAGGATGCGCGGGCCGTGCACCTGAAGGCGCATCTGCAGGAAGGGATTTTTGGTTTATTTCTCCTGTTCTGCAAAAAGCAATCGCCAAGACCTGTTGAGATGATAGGCCCTCTTTGCTTAAGGAAATCCTCCTGCTTGTCGAAAGGATGCACATTAATGCCTTTTGTTGCGTCAATAGCAGACACTTTCGGTCGGTCAATGAATGGAGCAGAAAGGAATGGAAAAGGATTCAGATGGCTCTCTTGCCGGTCTGTCAGGGATGGATGGGGCTCTCCTCACTGTCCCCTTGTGATTGACAGGACCGATCCTTCATCAGCATGTCGGCCACTACCCTTTTCAGGTTTTCGATGCTGTTTCCCTCTTTTTCCACAAAAACGACCGGGAGGGAACCGGCATAGGCGGCCGCATCATCGATCCCAAAGGCATGAACCACCACCGGGAGGGTGGGAATCCGGTCATTCAATTTCTCCAGCAGGGGGCCGTCGCTCGCATCCGGGAGGTCCGGATCCAGGATGACCAGGTCCAGGGGTTCGTAGTGATAGATCCACCGGAGCACCTCCCGGCCGTTTTTCGCCAGTCGGACCTGGTAGCCCTCTGCTGTCAGTTCCCGCCCCAGGAATTCCCTTACATGGGGATTCCGGTCGGCAATCAGGATGGCAGGCAACTGTTTTTGAGGTGATTTCACGGCATACCTCGATGCATCCGGATCTTGGTGAAAAGCAACATCTCAATGCGTTGGGGCAGGGCTGAAAGTCTTACAACTGCATCCCTTGCCCGGAGTTCAGGAGTCGGCCTTTTATCTTGAAGTTGGGATAAACTGGGTTTTTCACCCCGATTTATTGCGATCATACAGTGAAAAGGCGTGTTTTCCACTAATTCACCACCCATACGGCCTGTCGGCCCCCGAGCTGGACGATCTTGTTGCACACGGCCCCCATGGAAAAATCGGCAACCTCGGACATGCCCCGTCTTCCAGCCACAATGGTCCCGTATCTCCCCTGCTCCGCCTCCTTGACCACGGCCTCTGCACGGCTTGGGGCCCCGGCCACGATCTGGGTGGCAATGCGAGACCTGGCGACCCCGGCCGCGGTCAGCCGCTCCACGGCCCGGTCAAAGGCCTCGCCCATGAAGCGCTCTGATATGGCGATTTGTTCCTTTTCTTCGTGGCGCATGACGTGGGTCAGATTGATGTCGTGTCCCGAGCCGGCAAAAACGCTCCCCACGCAGTCCACGGCCTTCATGGCTCCGGCCGAGCCGTCAAAGGCGATCAGGACCCGGCCGGGCCGGACGTCTTTCCCCACCAGGATGGCCGGGATGGTTGCGACCCGCTCCATGAGCTTGGCGGCCACGCTCCCCAGGAGGATCCCTCCTATCCTGCCTGTGCCCTTTCTCCCAACCACGACTGCAAAATAGCCCTGCTCCGCCTCGTGAATGATATCCCGGGCGATCCCTTTGTCCCGTTCGTGGAGCCTTGTCTCGATTGCATCCGGCGAAAAACCGGCCCCTGCAAAAATCTCCCTGGCCCTGGCCAGGTAGTCCTTCAGCTCCCTCATCCGGTGGGTTTCCCACGCCCGGATCTCGCCCAGTTTCCATCGATAACCGGGCTCTTTCTCCAGGTCCCAGTAAGCCTCCGGGATTTTCCCAAAGACGGTAAACAACACCATCGGAGTATGCTTGAGCGTAGGAATACGGCTCACATACCGGACCGTTTCAAAGGCGTCGTCTGACCCGTCCAATGCCAGCAGCCACGGCCTCTTGTCTCTTGTTAGGTTCATACCGGCCTCCCCTGCGATAATGATGTGACTCAAGCCCCAACGCGGCCTGACGGCCGCAACCAAACAGCGTTCTGCCCGCCCGTGGGGAAACCTCCTCGCACGTTGCGGAGAAGTTGTGGACAAAGGGGCTAAATGGGACGGCGTCCCTGCCATCCGTCGTCAGTGTTTATTAGCAACAGGCATGCCATAGACATGGGGAGGAACGGATTTTGGCTAATCCAACAAAATCAGGTACAAGGAAGCGTTTTCAGGGTGTTTTTTCGGCCTGCGCGAGGGATCTGATGTCGGGGATTTTTACAAATTGTAAAGGCGAAAGCGGAGGCTGCCCCATCCCGGGCCGGGGGCCATGCCTTCCAGTCTTGCTCAACCCTCCTTGACCGAGGTCTCGAATTTGAGCCGGTATTTTTCGATTCGGGAATGCAGAGTGGGCCGGGACAGCCCCAGGAGCCTGGCGGCCTGGGACCGGTTTCCGTCCGTCATGGTGAGGGCCTCGCTGATAATGAGACTGGCAAACCGGTCCATGCATACATCGAAAATATTCTCCGCACCCTTGTCCGTTAATGCCTCACGGATCCATTTGCGGATGGGCTCATCCCCTGCCCCGTTTTCAATGGCCGGGCCCCGGACCTTATCGCTCACGGCCTGGGCAATATCTTCGGCGCTCACAGGGGCCCCCCGGTTGAAGATCAGGGCTTTCTGAACGGTGTTGTAGAACTCCCGGACATTGCCCGGCCATGCATAATGCTTCAGGGCCGACAGGGCATCCTTCTGAATCCCAGGATTGTCGATGCCCATATCGGCCGAGCATTTGGAAAGGAAATAATCAGCCAGCAGCAAGATGTCGTCCATACGCTCCCTGAGCGGAGGGAGCCAGATGGTCACCACCTTGAGCCGGTAGTAGAGGTCCTCCCGAAAACGGCCTTGTGAAAGGGCCGCCTCCAGATTCCGATTGGTCGCCGCGATGATGCGCACATCCACCGGGATGGTCTCCCGGCCCCCGAGCCGTTCAATGCTCCTCTCCTGAAGAAGTCTCAGGATCTTGGCCTGAATGGTGGAGGGCATGTCGCCGATCTCGTCCAAAAAGACCGTCCCGCCGCTGGCCTGCTCGATCTTGCCCACGCGGCGGTGGGAGGCCCCGGTGAAGGCCCCTTTTTCATATCCGAAAAGCTCGCTTTCGAGGAGGTTTTCCGGTATGGCCACGCAGTTGATGACGAGAAACGGGCGATTCGCCCGTGGGCTGTGCTGGTAGATGGCCCGGGCCACCAGCTCCTTGCCGGTCCCTGATTCCCCGCGTATCAATACGGTCGCATGGGTGCTGGCCACCCGTCCGATGGACTTGTAGACCTCCTGCATGGGCCTGCTTCTTCCGATAATGGCCTCGCCCGCAGTATCCTCGGGTCTTGGGTCCATATTGACAGGGGACCGCATGAAACGGCCCGCCTCCAGGGCCTGCCGGATGATCCCCAGCATCTCCGGGATATCGAAGGGCTTCAGGATGTATTCAAAGGCCCCCATCTTGGTGGCCTCGATGGCGGTTTCCGTGGTCCCGAAGGCGGTCATGATGATCACCGGCAGCTTGGGATCCACTGAGTGAATCGCCTTGAAGGTCTCCAGACCGTTCATGCCGGGAAGCCGCATATCCAGGATGACCAGGTCCGGGATCCGGGCATGCAGCATCTTGAGACCTGCCTCGCCTGATGGGGCGCCTTCCACGGAGTAGCCTTCTTCGGACAGGAGCTTTTGAAAGCTGGTCCGCAACTGGTCGTCGTCGTCGATAATGAGGATCGCCGTCACGTTCAACCTCCGCTGACAGGGTGAATGGGGAGGGTGATCACAAAGACCGCGCCCGCCCCCTCTTGCGACTCCACACTGAGGGCCCCCCCGTGTTCCTCGATAATGCGGCTCGCAATGCTCAGTCCCAGGCCGGTCCCCTCCTCCTTGGTAGTAAAGAAGGGCTGCATGACCTTTTCCAGGATGGCTTCCTTGATCCCCGGACCGTTGTCGGCCACACGGATCACCACAGCCGGGCCCACTGGCCCCTCGCGGATCTCTTTTTCGACGATAACGATGACGCCGCCCCCGTGCATGGCCTCACAGGCATTCTCCACCAGGTTGACAAGGACCTCTTTCAACTGCTCCGGATCGGCCTGGATTTCGGGAAGAGGCCCATCTTCCCGCCGGACAGATACCTCCACATTGTACGACTCGAGACGGTGGCGCAAAAGTTCCAACACCAGGTCCACAACCTCCGAGGGACTGACCGGCTGCACCGTAAGTTTCGGGGGACGGGAAAACTCCAGGAAATTCTGCACAATCGTATCAATGTGACGGATCTCTTCTGAGATAACCGAGAAGTCGTCCCGCTGGGTTTCCGACAGTCGAAGGGTGCGGCCCAGCGAAAAGAGCCGCATCTTGACCGAGGTGAGGGGATTGCGGATGCTGTGGGCCATGCCGGCGGCCAGCTTCCCCACCGATGCCATCTTCTCGGCCTGCAACAGGGTCTCCCGGCTTTTTTCAAGCTCGGTCTGGGTATGATCCACATTGAGGATAAGGCCATGGACGCTCTTGCTCAGTCGGCTGACCTCATCCCCCCGGTCCTCCGGGTCCCCCTTCCCCCCGGCCTCCAGGCTTAACCGTTGGAGGGGGGACAGGATGTGGTGCACCAGAAGAAAGGCTAAAAGGATCCCGAAAAGAAGGACCGCGACCATGCCCGTACCGGCCACTATCCTGAGCCTTTCGGCCTCGTCGTGGCTTTTTTCCCTCAGATCCCTGATCCTGGCGGCATGAAGATTTTTGTAGTCCTCGCACAGATTGAGGAGCTCGAAAAACCGGTGCCGGATCTTTTTGTGGAGTTCGGCCCCGGCCGCACGGTCCCCCTCGGTATAATAGGAAATGACCCGGTCCTTGATGGCGATATACTGCACATATTCTGATTCGAGACGATCGAGCGCCTCCCGCTGACGGTCAGTTTCCACAAGGCCCCGTGCCACCCTCAAACGCTCTTTGAAGGCCTGGCGGTATTCTCCCAACTGCCTGAGCCAGTCAGGATCCCCGTCCAGAAAATAGTAGGAAAGAAAGCCTTTCTGGTTGATCAGGGCCACCTCCAGGGCCCCGGCCGACCGGAAGGCCTCCATATTCCTGTCGATGATGTCGGCAAGAAGGCTTTCCATTCGGTAGGTGTACCAGACCATGACCGAACCGCCCCCGAAGGTGACAAGAACCAGAGCGGATAGAAGCAGATAGGCGCGCGCACGCAGGGTCATCCGGTTCCACATGAGAGAGGACCTTCCAGGCAATAATAAGTCTTGTTTCCCTTGACGGGCAATCTACCAGCTTGTCCTGTCATCTGCAATAAAGTTTGCCATCATTCTCTTTCAAAAAGGCGACGCCCCGTTTTAGCCTCTTGAATTTGCCGAAGGGGTATGCTATGGATATCTATTTTTCAGTCAGATATCTACTGCAAGGAGCGCGCCATGGAAATTACAGTGAATCGGGCACCAGAGGATCAGCGAAAACAGAAGCCGATTGATGAATCCAAATTGGGTTTTGGCGACATTGTTACGGACCACATGTTCAAGATGGACTGGACGGTTGAGAAGGGGTGGCACAACGCCCGGATCGAGCCGTACGGGCCCATTCCCATTGATCCGGCTGCCATGGTCCTCCATTACGGGCAGGAGGTGTTCGAGGGACTCAAGGCCTACAGGGGACAGGATGAGGGGATATATCTTTTCAGACCGCGCGAGAATTTCAAGCGTCTCAACCAGTCCGCCAGAAGGCTCGTGATGCCGGAGGTGGACGCCGGCCTGGCCATGAAGGCGCTGAAAGAGCTCATCCTCCTGGACCGGGACTGGATCCCCCGGAGCGAGGGGACATCCCTTTATATCCGGCCCACCATGATTGCCACAGAACCCCACCTGGGAGTGCGGCCGGCGAAGGCCTATCTCTTCTACATCATCATCGGTCCGGTGGGGGCCTACTACAAGGAAGGCCTCAACCCGGTCAAGATCTATGTGGAGGATTTCTTTGTGCGGGCCGCCATCGGCGGGACTGGAGAGGCCAAGACCTCGGGAAACTATGCCGCCAGTCTTCTGGCGGCCGAAGAGGCCAAGAAAAAAGGCTTTACCCAGGTCTTGTGGCTGGATGCGGCCCAGCGCAAATATGTGGAAGAAGTGGGGACCATGAACATGTTCTTCCTCATCGATGACGAGCTCATTACCGCGCCGTTGAACGGCAGCATCCTTCCCGGCGTCACCCGCGATTCGGTCATCCGCATCGTCAAGGATTGGAGGATCAGGATGACAGAACGGTCCCTGGCCATTGACGAGGTCATTGCCGCAGCCCGAGACGGGTCCCTCAAGGAGGCCTTTGGCACGGGCACGGCCGCAGTCATTTCTCCTGTGGGTCAGATCACCTACAAGGGCGAGGACTTTGTCGTGGCCGGAGGAAAGATGGGCGAACTCTCCCGCAAATTGTATGATGAGATCGTGGCCATCCAGTATCGCCGCAAGCCCGATCCCTATGGGTGGGTGGAGAGGATTGATTAGAGGCGCAAGGCATGAGGCGTGAGGGCTTGAGTGGGCAGTTGATGCGTCACTCCCTGGGACGTCCTCAGCGCTTCGATTCCGCCAAAGACGGGATCTCCGCTGCGCTACAACCAGCAACGAGCAGCGAGCAGCGAGCAACCAGATGATTCCGACCATCGAATGGCACGGCGAAAAGGTCCGGATGATCGACCAGCGGAAGCTCCCGGGCAAAAAGGAATGGTATGTGTGCCGGGGGTACAGGGACGTGATCCGGGGCATCCAAAAGATGGTCATCCGGGGCGCCCCTGCCATCGGCGTGGCAGCTGCCATGGGCCTTGCCCTGGGGGCCCGCTCCATCAGGACCGAAAATCGCGTCCATTTTATGGCCCGGCTGAAACAGATCGGCGACGAAATGCTTCGAGCACGGCCCACCGCCGTAAATCTGAGATGGGCGGTCGAGCGGATGGCAGGTCTGGCCGAAAATGCGGCAGACAAAACCGTGGACGAGATCAAAGAGGCCCTGAAGCAGGAATCCGAAACCGTTCTGGCCCAAGATATCGCCATCAACCGGCAGATGGGGGTGAACGGCCAGGATTTGATCCCTGAAGGGGCGACTGTCCTGACCCACTGCAATGCCGGGGCCCTGGCCACCGCTGGCTACGGCACGGCCCTGGGCGTGATCCGGGCGGCCTGGGAAAGGGGAAAGAAGATCCAGGTGATCGCCGATGAGACGCGGCCATGGCTTCAGGGACTGCGCCTGACCGCCTTTGAGCTGATGGAAGACAGGATCCCGGTCTCGGTGATCGCAGACAATGCAGCCGGTTCCCTGATGCGCCAGAACAGGATCGACCTGGTCATCACCGGGGCAGACCGGATCGCTGCCAACGGCGATGTGGCTAACAAGATCGGTACCTATCAGGTGGCGGTTTTGGCCAAGGCGCACCATATCCCCTTTTATGTGGCAGCCCCCCTCAGCACCATCGATCCGAAGACCCCAAACGGGGACCTGATCCCCGTGGAGGAGCGGGGGCCTGAAGAGATCGCGCGCATCGCCGGCAGGCAGATCGGGCCTAAAGGCGTCAAGACCCTCAACCCGGTCTTTGACATGACCCCTTCCCGATATGTATCTGCCATTATTACGGAAAAAGGAATTATCCGCCCCCCCTTCCGAAAGGGGATTCGAGAGGCACTGAGCCGATCACAGGCGTAAGACCTTGGCCCCCCGGATCTTCCGTTCCTTGAGCTCCATAAGGGCGCGGTTGGCATCCTCAAGCTGAAATTCCTCCACTTCCGGCCTGATGGAAATCCGGGACGCGATCTCCAGGAATTCGCGGATGTCGCGCCGGGCCACGTTGGCCACGCTCTTGATCTCCTTTTCCATCCAGAGATGACGGGGATAGTCCAGTTTGAGGAGATACTCCTGGTCCACATCCTCCTTGCGGATGGCATTGATGACCAGCCTGCCCCCGCTCTGGAGGTTTTTCAGGGCCTCCACGACGGGCTTCCAGACCGGCGTGGTATCGATGATGCAGTCCAGTTTCACAGGGGACGCGTCTTCAGCGTGGCCCGCCCAGACAGCTCCCAGTTCCCGGGCAAATTCCCGTTCCTTTTCGCTCCGGGCAAAGACATATATGTCAGAATCAGGGTACTGGTATCGGCACATCTTGAGGACCAGGTGAGCCGAGGCCCCGAATCCGGTCAGGCCCAGGGCCTGTCCGTTCTGAATGCCCGTGAGCCTCAGCGACCGATATCCGATGGCCCCTGCGCACAAAAGGGGGGCTGCCTCTGAATCGGAAAAGGCATCCGGGATCTTAAAGGCGGAATCCATCGGCACGGTCATGTACTCGGCATAGCCGCCGTTGGCATCCCTTCCTGTTGCCCTGAATTCCTCGCACAGATTTTCCTCTCCCCTCAGGCAGAAACCGCATTTCCCGCACGAGGAATGGATCCAGCCCACCCCTACCCGGTCTCCCAGGCTCAAGCTCGCCGCATCCGCATTTATGGCCACTACCTTCCCCACGACCTCATGTCCCAGGACCACCGGGAACCGGGGAGGCGGGGTCCTGCCCTCAATCTCATCCAGTTCCGTATGGCAGACTCCGCAGGCCGAAACCCGGATCAGGATTTCGCCCTTTTGAGGGGAGGGGTCGGGCAGATCCGCCTTCCGAAGGGGCGTGCTGTTTTCCCTGAGACTGACAACTTCATTCAAGACCATTGCTCTCATCAGAGAATCTCCTCCTTGGGTTCAAGCGACCTCCATAAGCCCTTTTTATAACCCTACGACGGGTTACGGGCATTGTCAAACAGGAAACGGCTTGGCCGGCAATTCTCATTATGCGGCAGATCGGGTGTTAATATTCTGTGAGGGTGGCATCTTGCCATGACGTTTCGCGGCTTGGAAGCCGCTCCCACAGAACCATTTTGCCAAAATGAGAATCGCTGCGTCCCGGCATACGAGCTGGCTGGATTCTCCCCCTTGTGTGCCGGCTTTTTTTACAAATTGTAAAAATTCCTGACATATGCCAGGCGCCCAATCCTTGCCTCATCCTCATCGAGAACCCCAATTTTCGTCATTTCTGAAAGCTTATGCCCTTTGTGGGACATAGGGACGTCTGGCACAATCATTGCCTTGTTTGAAATGCGCTTATTCCGGAAGACCCTGTCTTTCGGGATAAATGGCTGTTAACTGCCGCGTCCTGCCTGAATTGAAGGCGCTTCCCTCCTGCCTTACCCCATGATGATGACCCGCAGCGGGTTTTCCTGAGGCCTGGGCCGAGATGATCGAGAAGGCCGGGGCTAACTGTGAGAAGGGACAGGGGAGATGCGCGACACCTTCAGCAGGAATGCTGACAGCGGTCACGCAAGATGTGACCTACACCGCTAACCGCCTGCGGCATATTGTTGGCCGCAGGGGGGAGAGGAGAAGAGATCGTGTTGAAATCAAAGGGGTTCCAGCTCTGTTTGGCGTTCGCTTTCGGCACCGTTGTGCTGTTGCTGCCGCGACCTGAAGGAACAAAATTCAGAATCACCGGCGACTTGGATCAGAAACTGCTCCAGCATATCGGCCAGAACTTTACTCTGGTCTCTGAGAAAAAGAAAAAAGATCAGCCATATGTTGTAGAAGCCAAGGCGCCCGGGGCAGAGACATCCACTGCCGCATATCTGGAGGATATGGCCAAGAGCCTGAATATGGCGCATGTGGATGTGGAATATGTCAATGGCCTATCGCCCAAGGCCAAACGCTTCCTGGCGGTCCTCGCCATGCTGGTTTTTCTCTTTATTGTGGAGCCCATCCCACTCGAGATCACCGCCATCCTGATCGGCGTTTTTCTGGTGATCATGGGCATCACCGATGTGAAGGAGGCCTGGGCCCCCTACATGCATCCGGTGGTCATTTTTATCATGTGCTGCCTCATCTTTGCCATTTCCCTGGACAAGGCAGGACTCACCAAGAGGCTCGGGTATTTCATTATCAAGAAGGCAGGAAACAGCGTAGTCCGTTTCACCTTTATTATCGCCATGGGGCTTGGGATCTCGTCTTCATTCATGCACGATGCCGCGGCCGTGGCCATCGGCATTGTGACCATGCTCCCTCTGATGCGGGCTGTTGGGATCGAACCCCATACCAATACGGCCAAATTCATGATGCTCTCCCTTGCCTTTGCCTGCTCCTGCGGGGGCATGGGCACCCTGGTGGGAGGAGGCCGATGTATGGTGTCTGCCGCCTTTCTCAAGGAATTCACCGGCATCGAGATCACCTTTTTCGACTGGATCAAATTTGCTATGCCTGCGGCCATTCTGACTGTGCCCGCGGCCGTGCTCATCGTATACTTTGTGTTCCGACCGGACCCCAAGTTCAAACTCCCTGACTTTGACGAAAGGCTCGGGGCCTGGACCCCTGTGGAAAAAAGGGCTATGATCATCATCGGCCTCACATTCCTGACCTGGTTGACCAAGGAGATCCACGGCATGCACTATTCTGTGACAGGCATGCTCGGTGTGGGGGCCTTGGTCCTGTTTGGCATCCTGGAATGGGACGACATCCACAAAAACCTGGAATGGGGAACCGCCCTGTTCATCTTCGGGGGCGGGATCTCCCTGGGACTGGCTATGGGATATTCGGGCGCAGCCACTTATTTCGCCAATCTGTTCTTCCCTCTGGTCCAGGGGGGTGGGTGGCTCCTGCTCTTTGTGGGGGTAGGGGTCTTCGGGGCACTGGTCACCAATGCCATGGCCAATGTGGCAGCCGCCGCGCTGATACTGCCCATTGTGATTCCCATGGCCCAGTTGGAGGGCGTAGATCCCAGGGTGATCGCCCTTTGTCTTGGAACCGCCACCTCCTTTGCCATGCTCCTGGTCATCGGATGTCCGCCCAACGCCATTGCCTACAGCTACCGCTATTTCAAGGCATCGGATTTGACAAAGGCCGGTTTGGTGGCCACCCCGTTGCTTCTTCTGATCCTGATCCTGGTGGCCGGGGTGTGGTGGAAAATCCTGGGGCTGGTGTAGGTCTGGTTGCTCGTCAATCGTTGCGGATACTGGGAGCTGGTTGTAGCGTAGCGGAAATCCCGTCTTCAGCGGGAATGCTGGATAGGGGATACTTGATCCTGGATTAGACCTGTTCCCGGGTTTTTCATCGCAACAAAGAAGATCCATTTTGAGAGATCCGGGGGCCTTTGTGGTTGATTTTGAATCGATAGTATTCCTTAACTTTAGGCACTTTAGATCACTTTAGGCACTTCACATGAAACCCATTCGTGTCCTCCTGGTAGATGACGAAGATGACTTCAGGCAGACCGTGGCCAAGCGGCTTGCCAAGCGCGGGATTGACACGAGACAGGCGTCCAGCGGAGAGGACTGCCTCAGCGCCCTGGAAAAGGACCCTGCAGATGTGGTGGTCCTGGATGTGAAGATGCCCGGTATGAACGGCATCGAGACGCTCCACCAGATCAAGAAAGACCTTCCACGAACCGAGGTGATTATGCTCACCGGACATGCCACCACCCAGGACGGCGTGGACGGCATCAAGACCGGCGCCTTCGACTATCTGAGCAAACCGATTGAACTGGAACACCTGCTGAGCAAGATCAAACAGGCCCATGATAAGATCGTCAGGGAAGAGGAAAAGGAACAGGAGACCGCATTCAGGGCCCGCATGGAACAACAGATGATCGCTACCGAGCGGCTGGCGTCCCTCGGCACCCTGGCCGCGGGCGTGGCCCACGAGATCAACAATCCCCTGGCCATTATCAAAGAATCGGCCGGGTGGATGTCCTCCATCCTCCGCAAGGAGGAGATGATAGGGATCCCTCGACGGTCCGACCTTGAACTGGCCCTGGGAAAGATTGAAAAAGGCGTGGAAAGGGTCAGGAGAATCACCCTTCAGCTCCTCGAATCCGTCAAACAAACCGATTCCCTCCTGTCAGAGGTCGTCCCCGCGGAACTGGCGGCCGAGACCGTGGATCTCATCGGCAAGGAGGCCGCAGCAAAGGATGTGCGCATTTTCATTGAGGGCGAATCCGAAATAAGGCCCGTATGGACCGATCCCTACAAACTCAGGCAGGTCCTGATCAATCTTTTGACCAACGGCGTCTATGCGGCCGGTCCAGGGGGCGCTGTAACCCTATCGATCCGATCCATCAGGGAAGGAATCGCCATCACGGTTCAGGACACGGGACAGGGGATTCCCAAGGAGAATCTCAGCCGGATCTTCGAGCCCTTTTTCAGTACCAAGCCACCGGGTGAGGGGACCGGGCTGGGGCTATTCGTCACGCGGAGCATTATTGAAAAACTGGGCGGCCACATCGCGGTGAGAAGCGATCTGGGGAAAGGGGCCGCCTTTGAAATAAGGCTGCCTTCCCACCCCGGGATAGACGACACGTCTGCGACAGGCGTAAGCCTTTCACCACGTGTCGGAATTCAGGCGTAAGCCTTTTATGTATGTGGAAGCTTGAGGGTGCGCCCTTTATAAAACCCTGACGGGTAAATCCCGGAGGGACATAAAACCCTGGTAAATTCCGGAGAGAATAATCTGAATGAATGTTGGCAGAAATCGGTGCACAACAGACCCAAAAAGGAGAGATAAAAGATGGTCAAGATACCTACCCGAGTGCTTTTGGTGGATGATGAAAAGGACTTCGTCGAAATGCTGTCCCTGAGGCTCAGGGACGCGGGTGAGAAGGTCACCCCCGCCTACAGTGGCAAGGAATGTCTTGACACCCTAAAGGATACTCCGATCGACGTGGTGATCCTGGACATCAAGATGCCGGGCATGGACGGCATCGAGACACTGAGAGAGATCAAGAAACGCTTTCCCCTCGTAGAGGTGATCATGCTCACAGGACATGGGAGTACAGAGACAGCCGTTGAGGGGATGAAGCTGGGGGCCTTTGATTATCTCATGAAGCCGGCCGATTTCGACGATCTCACAGCCAAGCTGCAGGCTGCCAGGAAGCGCAAGGACCAACAGGAAGAACGGATCCGAAAGGCTGAGGCCACGCTCCTGGTCAGAAAGGCCGGCGGGATCGCTTGACCGCTTCTCGAGCATGACGCCGGCGACAGCACTGCCGGGCCCCCGCCCCCTCTTGTGGGGCAGGGCAGTGGCCCTGTCAGACGCAATGCCCCTTCCCATTGCGTGCAATTATGTTTCATAGGATGGGTCGCCCCGGCGACGATCCAGGCCATCGTCCTGCGGGAAGTTTGCTTTGCTCCCGCCATCAAGGAAAAACACATGTCGGATATCGGAAGACAGAGCTCAGAGAACTCAATAGACCCAGGCAACCCAAAGAACGCGTAAACAGCATCCAGCGCCCAGCATCCCTTTTACAGTCTGTAAAGAATATCGACATCCAGTCTCCGCAAACAGCCTGCCCGTGTGCGCTTTTATACTGCTAATCTCATTTTTTTCAGTTGGTTAGTCCATGCCTTCCGCAACCTGTGCTCTGGCATAGTCATTGCCTTGGTCATGGGGTATGCACCGGAGCCATCCATAGGGCCTCCATTGGAATGCCGCCCCGGCTTGACAGGATCGATTCGGGTGGGATCAGGCCGATCTCATGCCGTCGTCGTCTACAGCGTATCCACGAGAAGCAAACCAAGGAGGAAGACATGGGCCATCATGCGTCACTTGACACCAGCCATTCATCGAGCTTCTGGGCCAGCAAACCGGGATATAAGCCGCTCATATTGTTGATCGCCGCAGTTGTCTTTGCCGGGGTTGTCATCGCCCCGCCGCCACAGAGCATGGTGGACCTGGTGGCGAAGGTCAATCCCCCGGGATACAGTCTGGGCCGCCAATGCAAGACCATTACAGACACCATGAACCAAAAGCTGCGACCGGATGCCTTCAAGACAAAAATGGAAGAGGCACAAAAAGATGCGTCAGACACAGAGCCCCTCATGACGGACAGACAGGCGGCCCAACTGGCCAAGACCATGCTCGCCATATTCTTCCTTGCTGTCTTGTTCTGGGGAACCGAGGCCCTGCCCCTGGGGGCCACTGATCTACTCGTAGCGGTGCTCCTCTATCTCTTTGCGGTCCTCCCCCTGAATGACATTTCAAAGGCATACATGCAGGATGCGGTCTTCTTCATCTTCGGCATCCTGGCAGTGGCCGTAGGCGTTGCCAAAACCGGTCTGGACAAACGCATCGGCCTCATCCTCTTAAGCCGCATCAAGAGCGCCAAGGCCTTTGCCTTCATATTCCTGCCTCTTTTGGGCATCTCCGCCAGCTTCCTCTCAGAGCACGCCCTGGTGGCCCTGCTGATTCCCGTGCTCATGGGCATTTACAAGGTGACCTGCAAGATGCACGGCGTGGAAAAAGACCCGGCCCTGGCGGTCTTTCTCCTCTTGGGCATCTGCTTCGCGGCCAACCACGGGGGGCCTGGCTCGCCTGCCGCAGGAGGACGAAATGCCATCATGGTGGGCTATTTAATGGCCTACGGCGAGCCCATTTCATTTCTTGAGTGGATGAAATACGGCATGCCCTTTGTCCCGGTGATGGGGGTGGCCATCGGGGCCTATTTCTATATCATCCTAAAATCCAGGTTCCGGGTTAAGGGAATCAATCCAAGCGAGGTGGTCAAGGCGGAAGTGGCCAGGATGCCCAGGTTCGGGGGCCAGGAAGCCGTCATGGCGGTCATCCTTGTCCTCCTGGTCGCCGCGTGGGTCATCCTCGGGGAACACTCCGGCCTGGGAGGACCTACGCTTTATGCAGTGGTGGCCATGTTTCTTGCCCGCATCGTCACATGGGACGATATCCAGGAAGGGGTGGCATTTGACGTGGTGGGCCTCTACGCGGCTGCCTGCGCCATGGGCGTAGGTCTCAAGTTTACCGGCGGCGCCCTCTGGCTGGCCAATACATTTGTGGGTCTCCTGCCGGACAGCATAGCGCACGGCGACGGTCTGGTCATCGGCGTCAGCCTCTTAACAGGCGTCATGACCAATTTCATGAGCGACGGCGCTACGGTGGCTGCCCTCGGCCCCATCGTGCTCCCTATGGCGACCCTGGCAGACGTGAGCGTATGGAAGCTGGGTCTGGCATGTGCCTTCTCCTCTTCCTTCGCCAACTTTCTGGTTGTGGGCACCCCCAACAATGCGATAGCATTCGGCATGGGAAAGGACCCTGAAACCGGCGAGAGGATGCTGAGCGTATTCGATTTTGTAAAGTACGGCCTGCCCGTCACCATACTTGCATGGCTGATCCTCTGGTTCTGGTCCATACTGGGCTACTGGCGAATCATGTCGTGGCCGCATTGAGCGATTGGGCATAGTCTATCGAATCACAGTTTGCTTGCGCCTCACGCCTGGCGCCTCAATTGACGATGAAATCATCACTTTACAAAAGCCTTCAGAGAAAGATCATCGCCGTAACCCTGGCAGTCTCGCTTGCGCCCCTGGTGATCTTGGGCGTAACCATTTACTATGAGTTCGCTCAAATGGCGAGGGACAAGATCGAGGAGCAGATCCGATACCGGGCCAGCGCCCAGGCAGAGGCCGTGGAGCTCTTTTTGAAGGAGCGTACAGCCATCCTGTGCGCCATGGCAGACACCCACACCCTGTGCGACATGAGAGACGAACGAAAACTGTCGCACATCTTCGAGGTCATGAACGCACGGGCAGGCGCCTTTGTAGACCTGGGCGTCATCTCCAATTCCGGTCAGCATCTGGCCTATGTAGGGCCATACGATCTCCGAGGACTGAACTACTACCAGCAGGCATGGTTCGGCGAAGTCATAAGCACAGGGCTCTATATCAGCGACGTCTATATGGGATACCGTCAGTTGCCCCATTTTATCATCGCCGTCCGTCGCCAGCAAGGAACCAATGCCTGGATTTTGAGGGCCACCATTGATCCGGATATCTTCGGGGAGATTGTCCGATCGGCCCAGCTCGGAAAAACAGGGGATGCCTTTATCGTCAACCGGGAGGGCATCTTTCAAACCCGGCCGCGCTTTGGCGGAGACATTCTGTCTCAGTGGCATTTCGACACTCAGGAATTTGGAAGAAAGACGACGGTTACAGAGGCCCTCAACGGCCGGGGCAAGAGGACCCTCTATGCCGGAAGCTGGCTCAGAAACGGCAAATGGCTTCTGGTGATCAGTCAGGAGGCGGCCGAGGAAATGACCGGCCTCTTTGCCACCCGAAATGCCGAGATCGCCATTGTGGCCTGCGGCATCCTGGCCATCATCCTGACGACAATCTTTACCACCCGGATGACTGTCAGACATCTGAGGCAAACCGATTTGCGGATGAATGAACTGAATGCCCAACTGGTTCAGTCGGACAAGATGGCGGCCCTGGGCAAGATGGCGGCAGGGGTGGCCCATGAGATCAACAACCCCCTGGCGGTCATCCTTCAAAAGACCGGATGGATGGAAGACCTGCTGGACGAGCCCGAGTTCAGGGACAGCGAAAGCCGCCAGGAGTTCAGGGAGTCTTTGCACAAGATCGAAGAGCACGTGGAAAGGGCCAGAAAGGTTGTGCATAATATGCTGGGATACGCCCGCAAGATGGAACCTCATATGGAAGATGTGGATGTCAATGCCACCCTGAGCCAAACCATTTCGCTGCTGGAGAACTACGCCCGCAACAACAATATTGAGATCATCACGAGCCTGTCCCAAGACCTCCCCATAATCGCCAGCGATCAGTCCCGGCTCCAGCAGGTATTTTTGAATCTTCTGAACAATGCCATTGACGCTATCGGCAAAAACGGGACCATCGAGGTCAAAAGCTGGAGCGCAAACGGGTTCATCCATGTGGATATCACGGACAATGGCCGGGGCATTCCCAAGGACGAGCAAAAAAAGGTATTCGATCCCTTTTTTACTACCAAAGAGACCGGGAAGGGGACAGGTCTGGGACTGTGGGTAAGCTATGACATTGTATCCAAAATGGGCGGCAGCATCAGCTTTGTGAGCGAGGTGGGCAAAGGAACCACCTTCACCGTCGCGCTTCCGGTAGTTGCCCCTGAAAAGAAGTAGATGCCAATTTGTATCTAAACAAATCATGAGTCTGATGCAAACCGCTGAACATGTTACATACAGATGCAGCACATCAACTGCAGGGGCTTTAGCTCACTTTGTCCGTAACTTCTTTGCAACGTGCGAAGAAATATGCCCGGGGGCGGTAGCCAAACGATATGAACGCATTTTATTGCAGCCTTTGGGCAGAGACCCCCACGGGCGCGAATAACGCTTGTGGGACGGGGGCGAAACCTATTTACTTGCGGCCGTCAGGTCGCGTTGGGCACTTCACATGTTTTATCCGGATCAGGGAGGAGCACATGGACACATTTAGAGTTTTGGTTGTGGATGATGAAGAGGACTTTCTGGAGACCCTGGTGAAGCGCTTGAACAAGCGGAACATCGAGACCACAGGTGTCGCCAGCGGCGAACAGGCCCTCGAGGTGATGCAGCAAAGGCTCTTTGACGTCGTGATCCTCGACATCAAGATGCCGGGGGGAATGGACGGGATCGAGGCCCTCCGGGAAATGAAGAAAACACAGCCCCTTGCCGAAGTCATTCTGCTCACCGGACACGCATCTGTCGAGACCAGCATTGAAGGGATGAAGCTGGGGGCCTTTGACTATCTGCTCAAGCCGATCAAACTGGAAGACCTCCTTGAGAAGCTGGCGCAGGCCTTTGAAAAAAAGGATGCCCATGACCAAAAGATCCGTAAGGCCAGAATCAGGGAACTCATCCGCTTCCCGGCGAGGGTTCTCGAACAGGAAAAGGAAGACAAGCGATAATCCATATTACTTGCCCCATGCTGCCTGACCTCTGCCCTCTTCCCCCTCTGAAGATGGTTTGCCATTGCCATGCTTCAGAGGGGACCAAGCCTTCCGCAAGTGCTTCTCCGCTCACTTTACAACATGAAAAAAACCCTGACACACCTGCGGCGCTCACACCGGCCCGCTCTCCGAAAAATCCATAATAACGCTCACAATAACTTATAGTTAAACCATATCCTGGCTGTGCATGGCCTTGGCATGGAGCTTGCGAGATCGTGTTTTAAAAACCGTGCAGGGATGCGAGCCCCATGAAATCACCCTATGCCAAAATGAGGCGGACCATTTTATCCAGCATGATCGTGGTCCCCCTCGCCACACTGATGGTCGTCCTCGGGATCGGGTACTATTATTTCACCACGTCCCTGGAATCCAGCACCATTGAGACGGTGAAACGGATTGTGGAGGACCATCGCCACATGATCGACGCGTTCCTCAGGAACCGCAAGGCCAACCTGGAATTTATCCTCAATTCCTATCCCTTTCACGAACTGGCAGACCCTGAAACGCTCTATAAAATCCTCTTCCGCCTGCAAAAGGAATCGAGCGCCTTTGTGGACCTGGGACTCTTTGACGAGGAAGGCATCCACGTAAACTATCAGGGTCCCTACCGGCTGGCGGGAAAGGACTACGCCAAGTCCCCGTGGTTCAACGAGGTCATGGAAAAAGGGCACTACATCAGCGATGTATTTCTCGGATACCGCCGCATCCCCCACTTTGTCATCGCACTCAAGACACAAGAAGGGGGCATACCCTGGGTGATCCGCGCCACCATTGACACCCACATCTTTAATGATCTTGTCAAAAAGGTCCGCATCGGAAAAACCGGCGAGGCCTATCTCCTGAACTCTGAGGGCATCTTCCAGACCGAGCGACGGTCCGGTGGAAACCTCATGGAAAATGACCCTGAAACAATGAAGCCGCCATCGGGGCCGGGGGCCATCCATACATTTATCCAGAAAGACAGACGAGGAGACGCCTATCTGTATGCCACCACGTGGCTCACGGAGAAAAACTGGCTCCTCGTGGTGAGACAGGAAAAGGCCGATGCCTTCAGGTTCCTGCGCTCTGCGATCTATACCATTGTCCTGGCCAGTCTCATCGGCGGGGCCGCCGTCATCGGCCTGGCCTTTCTCCTGACAGATCGGATTGTGAGGCGAATGGAAAGGGTGGACGCTGAAAGAGAGGAACTGGGCGGTCAGTTGATTCGGGCCACTCGCCTGGCCGAACTGGGCGAGATGGCCACAGGCTTTGCCCACGAAATCAACAATCCGCTGCAGATCATCAAGAGCGAACAAGCCCTCATCAGCGCAATCCTCGAAGAACTCAAAGAAAAGGGTGAACTCACGTCTTCAGAATCTCTGTCGGAACTGGAGGACTCTATTGGGCAAATCGACCAGCAGATCGGCCGGTGTGCCGGGATCACCCAGGCCATCCTCAAATTTGGGAGGCAAAGCGAACCGGTGGTGGAGGATATCCGCCTTCAGGAATATATCCCTGATACCACCCACATGATCGAGCAGAAAACCGCGGTCCACGGCATTGTCTTGAAGCATGATATTTCAGGAGACACGCCCGCCATTCACGGGGATCGCGGCCAATTGCAGCAGGTACTCCTCAATCTTTATAATAATGCCATTGACGCCATCCTGGCAAGGCACGGCACCCGGGGGGGTGAGCTGGTGGTGGGGGCCAGACCCAATGGAGAGGGGAAGGTCGAGATCTTTGTAACGGATAACGGAACCGGAATTAGTCTGGACGACCAAAAAAAGATCTTCAGTCCCTTCTTCACCACCAAACCGGTAGGCAAAGGCACCGGCCTCGGACTATCGGTCTGCTATGGCATTGTCGACAAGATGGGCGGCACCATGAAAATGGAGAGTGAAAAGGGCGTGGGCACCACATTCATGGTAATCCTGCCGGCTGCCAGGTAGTCACCCCTTGATTCGGTGGATCTTACGGGGAATGTCAACAAACGTGCGGGGGACGGTTTTGGAAACAAAAGCTAAGGCGGGGCGTACCCCAAAACCCAAACAGATCACGCCCCAGTGCCCTCATGGGCACACTACAAACGGATGAAAGCCAAACCGGATGCCCGTGGTTCGTAGTGACGTCGTCAGACGTCTGGTGGGTTGCCGGGGCTTTCTTGCTTTTCACGACAGAAGACTTGGCAATAGGGGCCTAACACCGTTCGCATTAAAGATACTCATCAAGGTGGTGGTCTATAACACAGGCATCCGCATTATCACTCGACTGCCTGATGGCCATTTTTGAATGAATAGGTGTCAATCGCCAATCACTTCCAAGGCCTGCCGGGCCGATGCTGAGGGGGATATCGATGGAAAAAATGAAGATGATGCTGGTGGATGACGAGGAGCGGTTTTTGTCGACCACAAAAAAACTCCTCACAAGGAAAGGATACGACGTCCTGACCGCAAGCAGCGGGAGCGAGGCCCTGGAGAAGCTCAGGGTCAACGACATTCACGTGGTGATACTGGACGTAAAGATGCCGGGAATGGACGGCATTGAGACCCTGAAGGCGATCAAGCGGACCTATCCCCTGGTGGAGGTGATCATGCTCACGGGACATGCGACGGTCGAGTCCGCAATCGACGGTCTCAAATCAGGGGCCACCGACTACCTGATGAAGCCCACCGACGTGGAGGACCTGCTCGCCAAGGCCGAAGAGGCATTTGGCAAACGGAAGTTGTTGGAAGGAAAGATCCGTGTGGCCCAGACCCGCAGCTTCATGAAGTCGCCCAGGGAGATCATCAGGGAGACTGAAGGGGGCTGAGATCGCCAGAAATGCAACGGTCCCACAATCCAAACCGAGGCATCAACCCAGCTTTCAAGACTGAGGCGTCAGCCTCTTGGCAGGAGATTTCAGACACGAGCCCTTTAACATCGGATTTTAGGCGTCAGCCTTTTAAACCCGGATTTCCCCGCTTGGGCGGGATATCCGACAGGCGTCACCCTTTTATTAAGCAATAGATCAAGACTGCAAAGGTAACCATCTCATAAGGAGGTGCATTGAATGGCTACAGGAATAAAGGTTCTCATGGTTGATGACGAGGCCCAGTTTCGCGCCACCACGTCCAAGATCCTCTCCAGGAGGGGATATGAGACCACGGTGGCCGAGAGCGGGGAGCAGGCGATCGAGATCCTGAAAAAATCCCCGCAGGACGTGGTGATCCTGGATATCCGGATGCCCGGGATGGACGGACATGAGGCCCTGGCACGGATAAAGGAGATCAATCCGGACGCACAGGTAATCATGCTGACCGGCCACGGCGGCGGGGAATCCGCAAAAGAATCGCTCAAACACGGGGCATTCGATTACCTGAACAAGCCCTGCGACATCGACCTGTTGTCCATGAAAATCCGGGACGCCTACGATGCCAAGCGACAGGGCGTCAGGGAAGAAAAAAAGGCCGGGGACATCATGATCCCCATTGCCGATTACACCACCATCGATCCGGAAAGCACGGTCAGGCAAGCCATCGAACGCCTGAGGAAATCCTTTGAAACCGCAGCCGCCACGAGCCGGATCATGGAGACAGGCCACCGATCCATACTGGTGTTGGATAAGCGGGGCGAGTTGGTGGGGATCCTGAGCATCGTGGATCTGATCCAGGCCCTCAGGCCCGCCTATCTGTCGGCCCCCAAGCCGTCCATGGCGGACAGCATGCAGTATTCAGCCATGTTCTGGTCCGGCCTCTTTACCACCCAGGCCAAGGCCCTGGGCCAGAAACGGATCGGCGACGTGATGTCCGAAGCGCCTTTGAAGATCGACGAAAATGCCAATTTGATGGAGATCGCCAACCTCATATATGCGGAAAAGCAACGCCGTGTGGCCGTTACCCGCAAGGGGAAGGTGGTTGGCGTGGTGAGGGAGCAGGAAATCTTTTTTGAGATGTCCAGGATCATCCTTGCGGCGTGATGCATCAGGTGATCGCTGCGCATGCTGGAGCAACGATTTTCGAGAATGGATCCATCCAGAAAAAGTGAGGTGAAAATATGGCTCAAGCAAAACAGAAAGCCACAGGATATGATAAGTACGTCAACTGGAAGCTCTTTGTCATTCCAGTGGTCCTATTTTTTGCCATTCTGATTCTTCCAACGCCCTATGGTATGAAGGATGTGGGGACGGAGGTCCAGGTGGGGCCTGAGGCCGTGGTCAATCTGATTACCACCCAGCTATTCCGTACAGCCAGCTCTGATGCCCTACAGTGGCAACTCCTGGCGGCCCAGGTCATGGAAAGAAACCTGCAGATGGGGGCACTTTCCAAGGCCCGTTTTCTCAAAAGGGACCTCAAGTGGTGCAAAAAATACAATATTCAGGCAGACGGCGAAAACCTTAAAAAGGCCCATGCCTATGTTCAGGAAAACGTGGGTGATGAGGCCTTTCTCGACCTGATGAACCAGGCGGTCAACCTGCGGAAAGAGGGCCTCAAATACGAAGACCTGACGGGCAAGGAGCTGAAGGCCGCGGACAAGGGGGCCTGGCAGATCAAGGTGGCCGTGGCCATGATGGTCTTTGTGGTCTTCTGCTTCATGACCGAGTGCATCCCTTTACCAGGAGTGGCCTTCTGCATCGGACTGATTCTCGTCTTCACCGGGGTGGTGAGCCGCAAGGAGGTGGCCATGCTCTACTGGGACGATGCCTGCTGGTTCATCATGGGAAGCCTCATGTTTGCGGCCGCCTTTGTCAAGACCGGCGTGGACAAGCGGATGTGCCTAATGATGTTCAAGAAACTGGCCGTCCCCAATGTGAAAATGGTCACCCTGGTATTCATCATCATCATCGCCCCCCTCGCGGCATTTATCTCGGACCACGCACTGGCCGCCATGTTCCTCCCCATCGGGATGCTCCTGTATCAGAACAGCCTCACCGATGAGGTGCCCGAGGACAAGGACCTGGCCAAGATGCTCATGATCACCATTGCCATGGCCTGCAATATCGGCGGTCCCGGGGCGCCTTCCGGCGGCGCGCGGAACGTCATCATGATGACCTACTTGAACGACATGTTCGGTTTTGACATCGGTTATTTTCAGTGGGTCACCTACTGCATGCCCTTTGTCTTTATCATGATCCCGCTGACCTGGTTCATGGTCAACTGGCGTTTCAAACCCACCATCAAATCCCTTGCCCCGGCCATGACCCATCTGCAAAACGAGATCGGCAAGATGGGCGGATGGAACCGGCACCAGATATGGGCGTTTGTCATCTTCCTCATCATGGTCTTTGGGTGGTTCACGGAAAAGGCCTTCTACGACATGGGGATCTATCCGGTCCGTCTCGGCATCGGCGTCATCGCCGTGGCCGGGGCCGTGGCCTATCTCCTGGCCGGGGTGGTGAACTGGCGTGACTATCAGGAAAAGGTGGACTGGGGCGTGGTCTGGCTCTACGCGGGCGCCATCATCTTCGGCCGGACCCTGGACAGCACCGGGGCCGCGTACTGGCTGGCACGCTCGGTCATTGAGGCCCTGGCCCCCCTGGGCATGGATTCCGGCATTCCATTGATGGCTACATCCAACGGACTCACCGCGGTCATTACCAATTTGATGGCAGACGGTCCCGCGGCCGCGGCGGTGGGACCCATCGCCCTCAACATGGCCGGGCTGGTGCACCCGGGTTCCACGTTCCTCCCGTTCATGGCCATGGGCACGGCCATCGCCTCCTCCTTTGCCTACTGCCTCATCATCGGCACCCCGCCCAATGCCATCGTGTACGCCAGCGGGTATCTGGAGCCGAAAGACTACCTGAGGGTGGGGGTCCCCATGTGGTTTATCGCCAACATCCTCATTGTCCTCCTTACCGCGGTGTACTGGAGCATCAGGGGATTCGGCGGGCTGCCGGGGTTTTAGAGGATCCCATGACGGGGATCGGATGACAAAGGACGGAAAGACGGACGACGGATGTCGGATGTCGGTCAAAGGAGATATGATGGAAGAACGACCAGGCATGAGCGATGAGAAAAAGGCCTTTTACCACGCCGACGGCGTGACCTATTTCGACAAAAAGACAGAGCGGGCCATCTTCTTTGTCTTGACCGTGATCATGCTCGTCTGCGGCATTTTGGCGAAGCTGGGAATGTTTTGATTGATGATTTGCGATTGTTGATTGTTGATGAAAGCGTGGGAAGGGACCAGCCGCGTGCCCTCCCCTTTCCCATGCAATCGACGACCGAAAATCATTGAACGCATCATCCAAACAGAAGCGCCGTATCCGCGGTCAGCTGTAATCCGTTGATGGAACGATCAACGCGCCGGCGCAGAGGTCAATCAAAAAGCATGGATCCACCATTGACAATCAACCAACAACCATCAGCAATCAACAATCGCTTCACCCTTGCCTTTTACTTCCAGGCCCTGACCAGGCTGTTGAGTTCGCCGTCGCGGTTTTTCAGCGAACTTTCACAGGAAACCGGGCTCTCGCAGCCCATGGGCTTCTTGATTACATCCGCCCTGTTCAGTGCAGGGGCCGGCGTGACAACCCTCCAGGACCGTCGTCTGCTCATGGCGGGCATCTGGATGCTCAACGCCGCGGTCATGCCGGTCATCCTGGCAGGAATCAGCTTTATGGTCATGACCATGTCCATGGGAAAGCGGGCATCCTTTCAGCGCCTTTTATCCATATATGCGTATGCCTCCGGCGTCACCCTTCTGGCATCGTGGATACCGCTTCTGGTCTGGATCACCGAGCCGTGGAAATGGTGTCTCGTGGTCATCGGCATGGTCAAGGCATGCGGACTCAAGTGGATCCATACCGTCCTCATCGCAGCCGCTTCCATCCTTATTTTGGTTCTTCTTCTCTGGTCTATCTGCCCCATCATCACCTCCCTCAAAAGCCCATAATCCCTCACACGCCTGTTTATCAGGCGCCCACCCCCCAAGGCGGGCCTCTTTGGAGGCCCGCCCCCCTCCTCAACAGGACCCTGAAATATAGTTACCGCCGATGGATACCACTTGAAAAAACCGTCAAGGCCTTGTATAAAAAAGAATTTACGCCGATCAGGGGCGTCTGGTGTCGGATTCAAACAAACCAGGGGGACTGGATGGCTGATCAATCAACACTGGAACAGTTGACCGAGCGGGTCAAGGCATTAGAAGAAGAGGTCGCCAGGCGGGAAGAGGGTGAAAGGACCCTTCGGGAAAGCAAGGCATGGTTGTCGCAGATCCTCCAGGAGATATCGATTCCCACCTTCGTGATCGACCACAACCATCGGGTAACCCATGTCAACAAGTCCTTCGAGACCCTGACCGGCATCTCCGCCAAGGATATTGTCGGCACCCGCAATCAGTGGAAGGCCTTTTATCCCACAGAGAGACCAACCATGGCCGACCTGATCGTGGACAATGTTTCGGAAGAGGACATCGCCAGGTATTACAAGGGCCGGTATCAGAAATCGGCCTTTGTGGAAGGAGGCTACCAGTCGGAACGTCAGTTTCGTCACCTCAGAGATGGAACCCACTGGCTTTTCTTTACTGCATCGCCCTTAAAGGATGCATCAGGGAAGCTGATCGGGGCCATTGAGACGCTTCAGGACATCACCGAGCAAAAGAGGGCCGAGATGGCCCTTAAAAAATCGGAGCGTCGCATGCGAACCCTCCTGGATTTTGTTCCCTATCCGATCGTCGTATTTACCCTGACTGGCCGGGTATACTATCTGAACCCCGCTTTTACCGAGACATTCGGCTGGACCTTCGATGAATTGGAAGGAAAGACCATCCCCTATACGCCCCCAGGCCTTGAAGAAGAGACCGGCAAGGCCATCAGGGAACTTTTGGAAAAGAAGGTCATTCTTCGACACGAAACCAAGCGGCTGACAAAAGACGGCCGTATCCTGGACGTGGTCATGAGGGCGGCCGTGTACTCCGAGGACAGAAACGAACCGGCAGGGGAACTGGTCCTGTTGAGGGATATTACACGGGAGAAAAAAATCGCCCGCATGAACCAGACCATCCTCCGTTTCAGCACCTCCCTCCATGAATATCCCGAGATGGAAAACCTTCTGGACTATATCAGCGCTGAGATCAAGCAGCTCCTGGATACCGAAGGCGGCCTGGTGGTCCTCCTGGATGAAGAAAAACAGGAGCTTTACTACAAGGGAGCTGCCTTTGACGACAACAGGACCCAGGAGCGGATCAAAGAGATCCAGTTCCCTGCTGACAGAAGCGTGGCCGGCAAGGTCATCAGAACGGGCGAGCCGATCATCGTGGCCGATACGTCCAAGGAACCCGATTTCTACCCCGGCGTAGACAAGGAACTGGGCTATCATACCCGGAACCTGTTAGAGGTCCCCTTGAGGAGCGGCGACAGGATTATCGGGGCACTGTGTGCACGCAATAAGAAGGACGGCAGTTTCGACGAGACAGATCTTGAGCTGTTGAACATGATGGCCGGGACCGTTGCCCTGGCCATAGAGAACGCCAGGTTTTCCAAGGAAATCATAGAGGCCTACCGCACCAACGAATCGCTCCTCAGGATCAGTCGGGCACTCCCGGAATACCCTGAACTGGAGCCGCTCCAGGACTACATCAGCCAGGAGGTCAAACGGCTTCTGGATTCCGAGGGGGCGCTTGTAATCCTCCTGGATGAAGAAAAACAGGAGCTTTACTTCATAGGCGCGGCCTATGACGATACCGCGACCCAGAAACGGATCAAGGAGATCCGGTTTCCACTCGAGGAGCTGGTGGCCGGAAAGGTCATTCAGACGGGCAAGCCCCTTATTGTATCCGACACCACCACGGATCAAAAGCTCCACAGTGAGAGGGACAAGAAGCTCGGATATCATACCCGGAATCTGCTCCTGGTGCCCTTGAAGAGCAGAGATCGCATTATCGGGGTCTTGTGCGCCATCAACAAGAAAGGGGAGGAGCCTTTTGATCAGGCCAATGTGGAACTGCTCAGCATGATTGCCGGAACCGTGGCCCTTTCCATTGATAACGCCCGATTTGCGGAGGAATTGAAGCGGGCCTATATCGAGGTGAGCAGCATGAACCGGGCCAAGGACAAGGTGATCAACCACCTCTCCCATGAGTTGAAGACCCCTGTGTCGGTCCTGTCAGGCTCCCTCAACATACTCGAAAAAAATCTCAAGCAGCTTCCCACTGACAAATGGAAAAACACCATTGCCCGGAGCAAGAGAAACCTGGAGCGCATCATAGAAATTCAGAGTCAGGTGGAGGATATCATGCGGGAACGGCAGTACCGGTCCCACGGTCTTCTGACCCAGTTGCTTCAGGAGTGTACGGATGAGCTGGAGACACTGATCGCAGAGGAAATCGGGGAGGACGGGGTGGTTGACACCGTCCGAAAAAAGATCGATGCCCTCTTCGGCCCCAAGAAGCTGGAGCCCAAAGAAGTGGCCCTGGACCAGACCGTCAGCCAAAGGATTTCAGCCCTTGAGCCCCTTTTTTCGCATCGACAGGTTCACATCGAGCGCCGGCTCGAACCTGCGCCGTCTGTCTGCATGCCCCTGGATCCGTTGCACAAGATCATTGACGGGCTTATCAAAAATGCCATTGAAAACACCCCGGACGAAGGGAAGATAGAGATTACGGTCCGGGAAAGGGACGGGGGCGCGGAACTGGTGGTGCGCGACTACGGGGTGGGGATCATCGAAGAGGATCAGCGGCGCATATTTGATGGCTTTTTTGCCACCCAGGACACAATGGCCTATTCGTCCAAACGGGCCTTTGACTTCAATGCCGGAGGCAAAGGGGCGGATCTGCTGCGCATGAAGATCTTCTCCGAACGATACGGCTTTGAAATCCGCATGGAATCGACCCGGTGCCAATACATACCCACGAGCACCGATGTTTGCCCCGGACGGATCAGCGAGTGCCCCTATTGTGAAACCAGAGCAGATTGTTTCCAATCAGGCGGGAGCGCATTTACTGTTTATTTTCCGGCCAAGGGAAAATCTGAATCGCTGTCTGCCCCCCATGATGCCCGGGTCCGTCAGCTCTCTGAGGGGGCCGATGGAGAAAAGGCATCGTGAGGATCTCCGGGGAGAGGAGCTGCGGAGCCTGCGCCCTCTCATGCAACGCTACAGAGACTTCAATACCTACCTGAGAGAGATCTTCGGCGAAAGGGTCCAGAAGATATCCCTGGATGCGGGGCTGGGCTGCCCTAACCGCGACGGGACCATTTCCACAAATGGTTGCCTTTTTTGCGACCGCCGGGGATCCGGCACCGGCGCCTTCGTGGACGAAGGCCTCTCCATTGACGAGCAGATTATCCGGGCAAAGAAGCATATCCAGAGGCGCTACAGGGCAGGGAAATTTATCGCCTATTTTCAGTCGTTCACCAACACCTACGGCCCTCTTCCCCGCCTCAAAAGCCTTTATGACCGGGCACTGGCCCACCCGGACGTGGTAGGACTTTCCGTGGCTACACGGCCCGACTGTGTGGACAGGGACGTCCTGGCCCTTATCCGCTCCTATCAGAGGGATCGACTTGTCTGGCTGGAGTATGGCCTCCAATCGTCTCACGATGCAACGCTCCGGCGCATCCATCGAGGCCACGATGCGGCCTGCTTTGAAAAGGGCGTCCGAATGGCCGCCGCCCAGGGCATCAATGTATGCGCGCACATCATCCTGGGACTTCCCGGCGAGGATCGCGACATGATGATCGAGACGGCCCGGTATCTCTCCCGGCTCCCTGTTCAGGGGATCAAGATTCATCTCCTGTACGTGGTCAAGGGGACTCCCCTGGCCGAGCTTCATGACCGAGGGGAGTTCCGGTGCCTGGAGCGGGAGGAATATGCAAACCTGGTAGTGGACGTGCTGGAGCTGCTCCCCCCGGACATGGTCATTCAGCGGCTCACCGGCGATCCCCCACGATCGGAACTGGCGGCCCCGGAATGGGCCATAGAAAAGCAGAGCAATTTAAGGTCCATCCAGGATGCCCTCGAAAGGAGAAAAACGTGGCAGGGGAGGCTTTTTCAGGGATCTACTGCGCAAAGATGACAATGGACAGGCTCCATATCCATCTGGCATCTACAGAAAAGGGGGCGTTCCGGGTAGGCCTTGTGCTGGACGATCCCTTATCCCCTGTTCACTTTTTCAGGCGGCTCTTTCCGGACGCGCATCTCATCCAAGATCTTCGGATGAATCAACCCCTTGCCGATGCCGTAAAGGCATCTTTACACAACAGACCCCTGAAGAGGCCCCTTCCACTCCATGTCTCCTTCACCCCGTTTCAACAACGGGTGCTGGAGACGGCGGCGGCCATACCCTTTGGCCAGACCCGAACCTATGGCTGGCTGGCCTCGGCGGTGGGAAGCCCTCGGGGCGCCAGGGCCGTGGGGCAGGTCATGGGGAAAAACCCGCTGCCATTGATCTTTCCATGACATCGCGTGGTGGCTGCCGGGGGTCCCGGCGGTTTTGGAAGCGGTCTGAATGTGAAGCGCTGCCTGCTGGATTATGAAGCGGGTTTTCTGGAAGAACAGGGCTATTTCTGTGGCTCGCCCAGCTTTTCGCGAAGGGCCTGATCCAGGGCGATCTTGTATTCTGCAGACCCAGGGGTCAGCGACTGGTTCTGGGCCAACTGGGCGATGATGTCGCTTTCCACCTTTTCGAACTGACTGCGGCTCTGGCTCACGACGCGGTCAATGGCATGATAGATCTCCTCATCTGTGCCGTAAATCTCGATAACGTCCGGATCGTTGATGAGGACTTCCATCAGATACTGGGTCATATACAGAGAATAGGGATTGGGGTGCGGAACCAGGTTGCGAATGGGCGAAACAAAATATTTGAAATCGAACTCAGAGCTGTTGAGGGCCATCTTCAGGCCTTTGAGGATGGAATCAGAAACAGCCGCCGCATTCTCGCTTTCAATGATCCTTTCTTCCAATAAGGTCTGACGCAGTTTGTTGTGAATCTCGGGAAGCTTGAACCGGAAAAATCTTCCCTGTTGAAAGGCCCTCTGTTTCTGCTGCCTCTCCAGCCTGTTAATTAACTTGTCCTGAACCCTGCCCGAATCTCGTGTATACATGAAAACCCTTTGCCGCCTATTCGTCGGTCTTGGAAGGCGTAGGCGCTTTGCTTTTGGGCTCACTGGCCTGGGAGACTGAGGCTGTATCTTCACCCCCCCCGGAACCCTTCTGCTTGCCCCCTCGACGGCCGGAGTTCGACTTGGAGGCGTAGTCAGTCACGTACCAGCCTGTTCCTTTCAGATGGAATGTGCTTTGGGAAATGAGTTTTTTGATCTGATGAGAATGACACGCTTCGCATTCGGCAATGGGTAGATCTGAAAATTTCTGTAAGACCTCCATATGGTGCCCGCATGCATCGCATTCATATTCGTAGATCGGCATTCTTTATCCTCCCTCCTTTATCCAGCTCCTATCTGGCAGATCCTGTGGCCCCGATAGGAATCCAGGACATAGTCCAGTTTGGCCAGCGAGGACCTCTTTAATATCTCAAAAGTCAACGAGTGGACAATCTCTTCTTCCTCAGCCCGCTCTGTGTCCGTTGCATCAAAACTTTGAAAGAACTTGGAGAACCTGACGATATGAATCAGTTCGTGGGTAAGGATATAAACCAAAAACGGCAGCATCGCCAGGTTGTTGTCCCTCTTGAGGGCCCTCAGGATGAGGTGATCCTGAAGGCAGATAAAATAGAAATCGCGCGTCTTGCTCCTGGGTTCAAAATCTTCAAGCGCCCTTACGCCCTTGCTCAACACGGCCAAGGCAAAGTTGCTGATCTCTGCTCGCTTCAAAGAGGAAAGGGTCTTGACATCATAGCCGTACCGCTTCGCCTGCCCGATCGATGTCTTGAAAAAGTTGCCCGTTGCATCTTCTGCAATGTCGAGGGCTTCGCTTACGGTAACAAGCTCATCCTGCCTGAAAAAGGCCACCTCAAAAGGTTCTTCAATGGGATGAAAGTCAGGCAAAAAATAAGACCAGCCCGGTATTTGTCAATATTTGATCGGAATTTTGTTGGTGGCGGTGACTGGATTTGAACCAGTGACTCTACGGATATGAGCCGTATGCTCTGACCAACTGAGCTACACCGCCGTCTCCTTCACCATGCTCTAAATGTAGCTAAATTTCCCTTTTTGTCAATCAAATAATGACAGGAGGCGCCCGGCTGAGGAGGGAATTGAACAGGACAGGGATTGAAGGCGCCCCTTCAACCCCTGCCATGCCCGTCCGTTGCGCTATACGTACTTCTTAGCCTCTTCCGTCAATGCCGGAACCACGTCGAAGAGGTCGGCTACTACGCCGTAGTCGGCCTTTTGAAAGATGGGGGCATCCGGATCCTTGTTGATGGCGACGATGATCTTCGAGGTGCTCATGCCGGCCAGGTGCTGAATCGCCCCGGAAATGCCGCAGGCCACATAGAGATTGGGCGACACCACCTTCCCTGTCTGGCCCACCTGGTCTGTGTGGGGCCGCCACCCTGCATCTACGGCCGAACGGGAGGCCCCGACACTGGCGCCGATGACATCGGCTAATTCTTCTAAAATATTGTAGTTTTCAGGGCCTTTCATGCCCCGGCCGCCCGATACGATCTTGTCCGCCTCTGTCAGGTCGACCTTGCCGCTTTCGTCCTTGATCACATCCACAACCTTCGTCTTAAGTTCCGCATCGTCCAGGGTAAATGTCGCATCGGACACCTCAGCGGATCTGGAGGGATCAGGCTCGTTGATCGCCATCACTTTTGGCCTTGCCGCGGCCATCTGGGGCCAACTGTTCACAAAGGTCACCTTTGCGTAGGCCTTGCCTGCATATATGGGCCGGGTGGCCACAAGGTTTCCGTCCTCAACGGCAAAGGCCGTGCAGTCCTGGGCCATGGCCACGTCCAGCCGGGCAGCCAGTCTGCCCGCCAGGTCTTTTCCTTGGACCGAGGCCCCCAGCAGCAACAGGGCCGGTTCACCGGACTTCACCAACTGGGAAATGACCGAGACGTAGGCATCTGTTGTGTAGGGCTCCAGCCGCGCATCGTCTGCCACCAGGACCTTGTCGGCTCCATACGCCCCGAACTCCCCTGCCTTGTCCTTGACATTGGCGCCCAGCAGCACCACTGTCAGCTCCTGACCCAGGGCATCGGCCAGCCGTCTTCCTTCACTGACGAGTTCATAACTGATCTTTCGAATCTCTCCGTCCCTTTGCTCAGCAATCGTCCAAACTCCTTGCGCCATTTTTATCTCCTTACCTGTCTGTATTGATTCCACATTGTTACGCCACAGCAAGACATCTTCATATCCGGCAGAAGGCTTAGAGGACCTTTGCCTCTTCGTGAAGCAGCTTTGCTAATTGGGCGGCCTTTTCCTGCGGCGTTTCCCCTTCGATGATCTTCCCCGCGGCCCTGGCTGGAGGCGGCGTCAACTCCAGGATCTTGAGCTTTCTTGCATCAGGTCCGAAAGCGCTGCTGTCCAGGCCCAGATCCCCAAGGGATTTCTCCGCAAGGGGTTTCTTCTTGGCCTTCATGATGCCGGGCAGCGAGGCATATCGAGGTTCGTTCAGGCCCTTCTGTGCAGTGATGAGGGCAGGGAGGGGGGATGTGATGACCAGCGTCTCCCCTTCAATGGGCCGCTCCACCTTGACTGACTGGCCGTCCTCGCCTACCTCCACCTTGACAATCAGGGAAAGCTGGGGAATGCCCAGGAACTCGGCGATAGCGGCGCCTACAATGCCCAGGTCGTCGTCTACCCCCCGCTGGCCCGTAAAGATCAGATCGTACTCAAGCTCCTTGATGGCAGCGGCCAAGGCCTTTGCGTGGGCCAGAGAATCGCTTCCTTCCAGGGCATCGTCGGTGATGAGAATCCCTTTGTCCGCACCCATGGCAAGGGCGGTCCGTATGGATTCGGTAACTCTCTTGGGTCCGAGGCCGATGACCGTGACCTCGCCCCCGTGCTTTTCCTTGAGGCGCAAGGCCTCTTCTACGCCGAATTCATCATAAGGATTCATAACCCACTTGATGTCGTCGGTCACTATGGACTGCTTATCCGCTGCAATCTTGATCTGGGTCTCTGTATCCGGTACCTGTTTTAGACAAACGATAATGTTCACGTTATCCTCCTTTCTTTAAAGCCCGTTAACGGATTGATGGGTCGCCAATGGGAGCCGTGGACCCCATGGAAGGTGCGCCCGTTCCTTGCCCCCTGCTTCATTGATGCCTGAGAAATCAACGCGCCGTGTGCTGAGGTCTGCTGGCGACTTATACCTGCAATTATCGGCCTATGCCTGGCTGCCACGTGAGTGGGGACAAACCGTTATCCCCTCTAAAAAGTATTCACTGATTTGCCTGGCGACGGTCTTGATATCATATTGTCTGCGGCTTGACAATACCCAACACCGCGACACCTCGTCCAGCGCCCCAAAAAAGGCCCTCTTGGCCACATTGGGGACCACGCTTTTCTTGAAAAGACCCCAATTCTGGCCCTCAATAATAATATCTTCAATAATGTTAAGATACTGGCTGAATTTTTCATTCTTGTATTCTTTCATGAACTTGCCGCTCTGGCGCAGTTCCACCTGAATAATCTCCGCCATGTCCTTGTTTTTCTCTATCAGATTCAGATGGGTCCACGCGAATTCTTCCAGTTTTTTTGCCGGGTCTGTCAAAACCCTAATCCGGGAGTTCATATTGTCCAAAACGGCCTGCATCTGTTCCTCGAAAAGGGAGATGAGGATATCGTCCTTATTGTCAAAATAGATATAGATGGTCCCGTCCGCAACCTGGGCCTCCCTCGCAATCTCTGATATCTTGGACTGATAGAAGCCCTTCCGGGCAAAAACCCGGGTGGCCGCAGCAATAATTCTCTGATATTTTTCGTTGTTTTTTCTTTTGGCCATGGTGGATCACTGTTAATGAATGACTATTCATTCAGGAATTTGATACCACTGCATGCTGCCCCTGTCAAGCCTTTTTATGCAGCAATCCCCGGTTCGACAGGGTTGATCCGCGGCCAGGCCCCATGCCGGTTGGCCCTTCCTGTCAGGCGAATTTCTTGAAGAATGTACATATTTTAGAACAATGGATTTCATGGAACGCTTTGAAACAGATTAGAAATTTGAAGCCAATAACTGCTTGACAAAAAAATCTCTCTTAGATTAGAGTGCTCTCATGCATCACCCAGGAGGCCGAGCTCAACACAAGCAGCAATCCATCGGTTTATTGGACGGCATGCCCTTGCTGCCTTTCCCAGAAGCTGTATTCGGTTTTTGCAGCCCTTGGGCAGAGACCCCCCACGGGCAAACTTCTTAGCACGTTGCAGAGAAGTTACAGACAAAGATTCTACGCCTAAAGTGATACACAATTTTAAGGAGAAAGGGAGGTGATCCGGTTCAGGCGTGAGGTGTTGAACATGTAGCGAATTAACTCTTTAGTCACAAAGGAGGAAATCATGCGCAAAGGTCTGTTGTTGGCAACGATTTGTTTTGGTATTGCAGGATTGATCGCTATCGGCATCCCCACGGGCGCTCTTGCAAAAGACATTAAGGCAGGGGCCGTCATCAACCTCACAGGTCCGGCATCCACTTGGGGTCAGTTCCATGCAAAAGGGCACCAGGACTATTTCCGTTACATCAATGAAGTGAAAGGGGGCATCGCCGGCAACAAGATTGAATTGACGGTGGTGGACCATGCCTACAAGGTCCCCGAGGCCCTCAAATACGTTAAAAAGTTCTGCACATCCGATAAAATGGACATGATCGCCACCTGGGATGCAGGCTCCGGGATCATGGCAAAGCCCATCATTCAAAAATACAAGGTCCCCAACATCAACTACTCCACCTATCAGGGCATCCTAAAGCCCCCCGTCGATTATGCCTATCTCCCCTTTGGAAGCTATGTGATGGATTCATATGCGGTCTTGGGTTATATTAAGGCCATCCATAAAGGGAGCGCCCCCCCCAAGGTGGGACTCTTGACCTACAACAACGCCTATGGAAAATCGATCCACGAACCCAGCCAGGAATATGCCTCCAAAAACAATATCAACATCGTCGCCATCGAGGAATTCCCGCCCAAGACGCTGGACCTCAATACCGAACTCCTGCGGCTGAAAGATAAAGGGGCCGAGTACATCTTCATGCAGTGTCTCCCGTCTGCCATCATTATGGCCCTCCAGTCTGCGGACCGTGTCAGCTATGATGTTCCCTTTTTTGGGACTTGGACATCCACGGACCCCGATTTCTTTAAGCGCGGAGCGGGCCTGATCCGCGACCGGATGCACATGCAGTTTCCGGGATGCCTGCCGGGCGACGGCACGCCTGGCATCAAGTTGATCGAAGACCTCATGGCCCGGTACAAAACCGTGGAAAAATATGACGCCTCCTACTGGGAAGGCGTCGTCATCGGCGCCATCATGGCACGCGCCTTCCAGAGGGCCCACGACAAACTGGGCAAGATAGACAGCGAGTCCATCAATGTAGCCCTTGAAACCTTCCAAAACGAGGACTTCGGAGGGCTGATTCCGAATATCACCTACACCAGCACTGACCACAGCGGTTCTTTTAGCGCCAGGATTGTAAAGATCAATGAAGACCAGACCCTGACGCCCTTGACCAATTTCTGGAACCCGGCAAAGGAAAAGGTGACGGTTCTAAAATGAAAGCCTTCCGCGGTGAACCCAGCATCTTCACCTCGGCTCGGCCCGAAGACCGACGGGCCGAGCTGGAGGTGAAGGATCTGACCCTCAAATTCGGCGGGATTACGGCCCTGACCAAGATCGAGCTGAAGGTCCGAAACGGCGAACTGGTATCCGTGATCGGACCTAACGGCGCGGGCAAGACCAGCCTCCTGAACTGCATTACCGGCTATTACAAGCCGCAGGAAGGACAGATCCTGTTCAACGGACAAGACGTAACCCGCCTTTCGACGCATCACCTTACAAGGCTCGGCATTGGTCGAACCTACCAGAATATAGAACTGTTTCCCGGCATGACAGTCCTTTCCAACATGCTGTTGGCCCGGCATGTGCACTGCGGCTACCATGTGGGAAGGGCCTCCCTCTTCCTGAAAAGCGTGCAGCAGGAAGAAATCCGCCATCGGAAGGTCCTGGAGGAACTCATCGATTTTCTGGAGATGCAGTCGATTCGCAAGCAGCTTGTGGGCTCGCTTCCGTACGGCATGAGAAAGCGGGTTGAACTGGGCCGTGCCCTGGCCCTGGAACCTAAGCTGTTGGTACTTGACGAGCCTTTTGCGGGAATGACGCTTGAAGAAAAGGAAGACATGGTCCGCTTCCTGGTGGAATTGAACGAGGCCTGGAATCAGACCATGGTTCTGGTGGAACATGACATGTCCATTGTGATGAGCATCTCCAAGCGCGTGGTCGTATTTGACTTTGGGGTCAAGATCGCAGAGGGCTCTCCGGACTTTGTTCAGAATCATCCTCAGGTCGTCAAGGCCTACCTCGGGGATACCTCCAAAATAGAATAAGGGGCCTCCATCAACCCGTCCTGACCGGAAGTGTGCGCTGGGGGAATGAGGAGTGAGGAATGATGGAACGGCAACAGGAAGAAGATATCTGTGAACGGCAAGAGCAAAATAGAACGTATTGATCAGGAGACGCTGTCCTCTTTGGGTCAATTTACTCTGCCTCAGATCCTCCTGAGACAGTCCGAGAGACTGGGATCCGACCGGGTTGCCATGCGGGAAAAGGCGTATGGCATCTGGCAGACCTATCATTGGAAGGATTATTTCCGGTACGCCAAGCTGGTCGGGATGGGTTTGATCTCTTTGGGCCTCAAGAGGGGCGAGAATGTGGCCCTGATCGTGGATAACGGTCCGGAATGGCTTTTTGCAGAGCTGGGGGCGCAGTCCGTAGGCGCATTGGTCGTTCCCCTCTTTACATCTGCCGTGGCCAAGGAGCTGGTGGAAGGAATCAACCGGATCGAAGCGGCCTACGTATTTGCCCAGGATCAGGAGCAGGTGGACAAGCTCCTTGCCTTCAAGGGGGATCTTTCCCACACGAGACGCGTGATCTACACCGACCCCACAGGCATGCGGACCTATGAGGACGATCCCTGGCTCATCAGTTTCAGCCAGCTCCTGGATTTGGGCGAGGAACTGGACAGGGAACAGCCCGAACTTTACAATAAAGAGCTTTGGGAGGGGAAGCCGGACGATGTGGCCCTCATGCTCATGACATCGGGCACCACGGGGTTCCCCAAGCTGGTCATGTTGAGCCATGCCAATTTTACAGACATGGCATCCAAATGGCTCCAGACCGCACCTATCGGCATTGAGGACGACTGGATCTCCATCACCCCCACTGCATGGATCGTTGACCAGATGTGGGGCATAGGTGTGACGCTGTGCGGCGGCATGGTCATGAACTTTCCAGAGACCTTTGAGACGGCGGTGGAGGACTTCCGGGAGATCGGACCGACCGTCATCGTCTCATCTTCCAGGTTCTGGGAGGACCTGGCATCCAAGATCCGCGTCAAGATCAACGACGCCGGATTCCTCAAGCGCCGGCTCTACGAGATGTCGCAGCGCATCGGCAGACAGGTTGTGGATCTTGAATCCGAAAAAAAGGAGATTCCCCGCACTCTCAGGCTCTTGCAATGGCTGGGCATCCGAATCGTTTCGCGGCCCCTGATGGATCGCGTGGGGTGTCTCAACTTCCGTGCGGCATACACAGGGGGGCATCCCATCAGTCCGGATGTGATTCGCTTTTTCAGGGCCAACAGCCTCAACCTGAAACAGTGTTACGGACTAACAGAGACCTGCGGCATCTTTCAGGTGCAGCCCGATGAGGAGGTCAAACCGGAGACCGTGGGAAAACCCCTTCCCGGCACGGAGATCCAGATCACCGAAGATCAGGAGGTCTTGGTACGCAGCAAGTCCGTCTTTGTGGGGTACTATCAAAATCCAGAGGCCACGGCCGAGGCCCTGAAAGACGGCTGGTTTCATACCGGGGATGCGGCGTATTACGACGATGACGGCCACCTCCTCATCATCGGCCGCAAACAGGATATTATGCGGACCCGCGAAGGGGAGGCCTTTTCGCCTGATTTTATCGAGACCAGACTCAAGTTCAGCCCCTACATAAAAGAGGCCGTGATCTGGGGTGAAGGCCAGGAGTATTTGACCGCCTTCATCAACATCGACTTTGGAAACGTGGGGAACTGGGCCGAAGACAGGAAGATACCATACACCACCTATACAGACCTCTCTCAGCAGCCGGCAGTGGAGGAATTGATCCGGGGAGAGGTAGCCGAGGTCAACACCCAGCTGCCGGATCCCATGAAGCTGGTTCGCATTATCCTGTTGTACAAACTGCTGGATGCGGATGACGAGGAGTTGACCCGGACGGGCAAGGTGAGGCGCAAATTCGTCTTTGAGCAATACAAGACCCTTATTGACGCCATGTATTCGGACAAGACGGAAGTGCCTGTCAAGGGCCAGGTGCGGTACAGGGACGGCACCGTAGGGACCATTGAAACAACCGTAAAGATACTGACGGTGTAAGGGGGCGTTTACTGGCATGGAATTTTTTCTTCAGCTTCTGGTAAGCGGGATTTCACTGGGGTTTCTGTATGCCCTTTCCGCGCTCGGCTTTGTCATGATCTTCAAGTCGAGCAGCGTTCTCAATTTCGCCCACGGCGAACTCATGGCCATCGGGGCCTTCCTCTTCCTCGCCCTGTCCGCCTGGGCAGACCTGCCGATTTTCCTGGCGTTTGCACTGACCCTGGTGGGGAGTTTTACCCTCGGGTTTATATTGGAGAAGTTTTTCCTCCGGCCCCTGATCGGGGAGGCCCTCATTCAGGTCATCATGCTGACCCTGGGACTGGCTCTCATGTTCAGGGGGCTGTTGCTCTTCATCTTCGGCGGGGATATACACGACTACCCCCAGTTTCTCCCTGAGGCCCTTTCCATGCAGTGGGGAAACATCCAGATCCCGGCCGTCTATGTGGCGGCCATCATCATAGGGATTTTGTTTTTGATCCTTTTCGGACTCTTTTTTAAATATTCCTCCCAGGGCATCTATATGCGGTCCGTGGCCGACAACCAGCCCGCAGCCCTCTCCCTGGGCGTTCACGTAAGACGGGTCTTTGCCTTGTCGTGGGCCATTGCCGCCCTGGTATGCGCCATGAGCGGCATAGTGCTGGGAATCATCAACGGGATCAATGTCCACGAGCTGAGCTCCATCGGGCTCAAGGTGTTTCCCGTAGTGATCCTGGGGGGCCTGGACAGCATCGGGGGCGCCATCTTAGGCGGCGTCATTATCGGCCTGTTAGAGACATTCACCGGCGGTTACATCTCCACCTCGCTTCGGGAAATCATCCCCTATATCGTCTTGATCTTTATACTCATGGTCAAGCCGTATGGACTCTTCGGCCTGGTGGAAATCGAGCGGGTATAATCGTCAACAATACATCCTGAAGAGACGTAGACATGCGTAAACTCCAGTTTCACCCCTGCGGCGCCTTTAAGACCAGTTACCTTCAAGACCTGCACATCTTCAGCACGGATTTTGGCCGGCTCTGGATGTGGATCGGCATAGCCCTGCTCTTCGGGGTTGTGCCCTTCATCAGCGATGCCTATATCCTCTATGTTGTCAACAACGTGGGGATCTATGCCATTGCAGCGGTCGGCCTCAACCTGCTCATCGGGTTTACAGGCCAGATCTCTCTGGGGCACGGGGCCTTTTTCGGCGTGGGGGCCTATGCCGGCGCCATCCTGGCCACGAGGGGGGGGCTTCCGTTTTTTCTGGCAGTGCCCATAGCCGGGGTTGTGTCAGCGGCCGTCGGCATGGTCTTCGGTCTGCCGTCGGCCCGTCTCAAGCACCTCTACCTCTGCATCGCCACCTTGGCGGGCCAGTTCATAATTGAATACGTCCTCGTCCAGTGGGAAGGTCTGACCGGCGGCGCCATGGGCATTGTCGTGCCGAGCGCTTCCCTTTTCGGGATCGATTTGGGAAACGACCGCGCCTTTTTTTATGTCATATTTTTCTGTTTTGTCCTCATGACATGGATCGCCGTCAACCTGATCCGCACCCGCATCGGCCGGGCCTTCATCGCCATAAGGGACAATGACCGCGCTGCCGAGGGGATGGGAATCCCCATCTTTCCCTACAAACTCCTTTCCTTTGCCATCAGCTCCTTTTATGCCGGTTTTGCAGGGGCCCTGTTCGCCTACTACACCATGAGCATCACGCCGGAACCCTTTAATCTCTGGCTGTCCATCGAATATATCGCCATGATCATCATCGGAGGTCTGGGGAGCATCCCAGGCTCTGTGTTCGGTGCGGTATTCATCGTCTCCCTGAACGAGATACTGAGTCATATCACCGAATACCTCATGAATGTGGGCGTCTCCACCGGCGTCGCTATTACCATTGCCCCGCTCAGGGAATTTGTGTTCGGCCTGGCCATCGTTTTGTTCATTATCTTTGAACCCAAAGGTCTCGCCGAGGTCTGGCGCATTGTCCGGTCCAGTTTCAGATTGTGGCCCTTTTCCTACTGAAAGGCTGTTGACATTATGCAGGACAACATTCGACTCTTGATCAACAACATCAGCGTGGTCTATTCCGACGTGATACAGGTTCTCAAGGGGGTCTCTCTCACCATCCGGGAGGGCCAGGTGGTTTCCCTCCTGGGGAGCAACGGTGCCGGAAAGACGACCACCCTCAAGGCCATCTCCGGCCTGCTCAAGCCTGAAAACGGCAAGGTGACCGAAGGATCGATCGAATACGACGGCAAGCCGGTCCAGAATTCATCTCCGGAAGAGATCACCCGCAAAGGGATTATCCAGGTCCTGGAAGGCCGGCAGGAATTCAAGTATCTGACCGTGGAGGAAAATCTGAGGGTCGGGACCGCCACTCGATGGGGGAAACCGTATCAGAAGGACCTGGAATTGGTGTACGGCTATTTTCCCGCCCTTCTGGCAAGAAAGAAGTCCATGGCAGGTTACTGCAGCGGCGGTGAACTCCAGATGCTGGTGATCGGACGGGCCTTGATGGCCCATCCCAAGCTGCTCCTTTTGGACGAGCCCTCGCTGGGCCTTGCCCCCCTCCTGGTCAAGGAGATTTTCCAGATCATCAAACGGATCAATCAGGAACAGGGAACCACCCTCATGGTGGTAGAGCAGAACGCCAACATGGCGCTCCAGATCGCCCACTACGGCTATGTCATGGAAAACGGCAAGATCGTTCTGGAGAGCAATGCAACGGAGCTCAGGGAAAATCCTGATGTAAAAGAGTTCTATTTGGGCACGGCCGCCTCAGGGGCGCTCAAATCCTATAAGAATGTCAAGGCCTACAAACGTCGCAAACGGTGGCTCTAACTCCCGCTGCCAGGAGAAGCTTGCCTGGACAAATATTTCAGTCGCTTTGTAGGCTGCCTTGCGGCATGCTTTTCACTTCCCTGCCCGCTCTGTTCACGCGCGGACCCATGCGATGCTCATGACCGGCCGCTGGCATCCACCCCGGGCCTTTTGACGGCCTGGACCGGGTCCTGCCTCGCACCCCATCCATGACCGGAGTTTGGCGCTTTATGGCTTCCATCAATCCCCTCCCCGAACAGAGCCTGTGGCAAGAAGGCCCTTTTCAGTTCATCAATCCCGAGGATTTCCCATCTTTGGGGATCGATCCCTCTTCTGTCCCATTAGGGACGTTTGCCTCATTCAAACATCCCTCCCAGCTCCGGAGCAGATTCGGCGGGAACGCCTATGGATTCGGCCTCTTTGAAGATTATGACCGGCTTAAGCCCAGCGAAATCGAACGCCTCCAGTCCATCAATCTTGACAATCCGGACGCAATTCGCGCCCATTACAAGGAACTCAACGAGATCTACCGGAAAATGGGGCTGTTGATTCGTTTTTCCAGCCACGGGAAACGCTACTACCTGATCCCCGTCCACCTCATGTCAAGCTCCATTATTCATGTCATGGCCAAAGTGGACGAGATCAGCAGGACAGTCGGATTCCATCGGAAGAAATTCCTCAAGGAGTACCACAAGATCGGCGTGTTCTGCCGGCCGGACGACCTGATTCTCCAGGAGCTGACCTTCCGGCTCAAGGAACACCATTTCATTGTCCTGGATTCTTCGGAAAAGCTGTTGAACCTGGATCAGAAACTGGATCTTGTCATATTGCCCAGCGATATGTACGAGATTGTTCTGATGGAAAAGTTCAGTCCCTTGGCCCGGGAGGCCCTGTCAAAGAGGCGCCTCGATCAGTACTGCACCTATCTGCTCTGGAAGATCCGCAACGTATTGAAACCGGAGGAAGGCGAAATCCTGATCTTGGCCGACCACATCACGGCCAGGACACACCAGAGCGTGGAGGTGACCTTCAAGACAGAACACGAAGAAAAAAACTTCCTGTTGTTCACCCATGTCTTCAGCACCCGCAAGCGGTATCAGATCAAGGATCACAGGGTCCGCGTGAATGTGTTCGATTTCCAGAAATATCTGAGTGCCTCTTATGTGGAACAGGAAGGGATCAACCAGTTGCTCGGGGGAAGGTCTTTTGAAGAGCTGACGGTTGAGGAAATCCAAAATCTCCCCTACCTCAACACCCCATTTGAGGACTGGCCCTTTTTCATCGATCAGGAAAAGGCGTGGCCCAAGCTCTTGTCCCCCTTTTTTGACAAGGCATTTCTCAAGCCTGTGGTTCCTGATGCCGTGAGAAGGGAGTGGAAAAAACGATTCTCGTGCAGGGATTATTCTCCCAAATACATGCTGATCTACCTGGGCCAGGAAAAGGCGGTGAAAACCACGGTCAGCGAAGTCAAAAAGGACGTGGCCAAATCCAACCTCATGGGGTGCCCCATTGAACTGGTGGCGGATTACCGGAATTCCTTTGAATATCTCATTCGTACCCTCAAGATACTGGGGGGAAGGCTCAAGCGGGGGGGCCATCAGGTCCTGCCTCAGGTCTTTATCGACCGCCTGACCCTGCCCCTTGAGAGCAAGAGCAGGAGGTTCAGCGCACTCAACGATGTCATCAAGCTCACAAAAAAAATCCATTCTCTGGAAAGGATACAGGGGTTCCTGAATCCCAATGGGATGGAGGGATCGCGAACCCGCCTCTTTGAAAACCTGGAGGCCCTGGCCCTGTTTGGCTACACCCACAATGAACTCAAGGAAATCATTCTCATTGCCCTGGGACACACGGCCCTGGGACGGATCATATCCGGCAAGATCAATGAGAAGGCCTTAAAGCCGGTCACCGACCTGGCCCGGACCTATGATCCCCAGCAGGCACTCAACCTGCTCCGTTACTGTCGTCTGATGACCCTGGCAGAAACAGAGGCTGCCCGCGGCGCTGAGCTGACACACGAGCAGCTTCAACAGCTCTTTGAGCTCTACGAATCAGCGGTCAGCATTGTCTTCAACCGGGACATGGACTGGGATCAGCTCCTGGACGAGAAGATCGCCGCCATGGGGGGCATTCACAATCGAATCGTCCAGAAGATACTCATGATGATGAATTACTTCGAATTCCTCGACAACTGGGCCGAATTAAGGCAGAAGGGCCGAATGGAGAAGGAGGCCTTGGCCGATTATGATGAACATCGGTTAAGAAGAATAGAAAACGTCATCCGTCTCGTGGCCAAGATAGAGTATTTCGAGGAGATGTACCTCAATTTCGATCCACTTCAACTACCTGTTTTCTATAGGAAATTTCTTGCCCTAACCTTTCATGGAACCTGGCATCTCTTTGAGAGAATGGCCCCTGAAAACGTTTTTGTGCTCCTCTGGATCGCCGTGAATGTGGCCCAGGGGGAAATCGTCAATTTCAACCCGGTCCTGGCTGACGTAGAAACCATCGATATAGAGAAACGGGTCAAAAAGGTGGAGCAGGAGGCAAACTCTATCAATACCGAGCATCTGAATCTAAGTGTTCTCAAGGAATTCAGCAACCAGCTCTACCGGGAAAAAACCTCCTTTATTATGGGTACCGGTTTCCAACTGAAGGTATCTTCCAGGACCCAGGCCCTGGAGATCTCCTACACAGATGTGGCCCACGATATCGCACGCCTCAGGAGACTCTCCCAGAAAATGGAGGGCCGCCCCATTTCGGATGTGCCGCTAACCTCAGTCAGGACCCTGGAAACCCTCTTCTCGAACCTGGAGGGGTTTTATCAAAGCCACCTGAGGATTATTCATGAGACAGACCCTGCACCCAGCATCCCGGCCAGACAAAAAAGGTGGTTTCATGAGGTTGAGGAATCAAGGACCGCCCTCCGATCCAATTTTTTAAGCGTCATGTTCCGACCTGAGTCCCTTTATTCAGATATGGACGCCCTCTATCGCAACGCCCCGACGCTCTTGAACTTTCTGATCCCGGAGTTCATGGCCCTGCAGGATCTGGATCTCACTGGACACCTGTATCTGACCGGCCCCATAACCGATTACATCCTCACCGCAACCCGGAAGTTTCAGGCCCTCGTTGCCCATGACAGGCAGAGCTACTACGATACAGAGTTCCTGCACCGGCTCGCCCAAAAGGAATTCGGGCCCATGGCCGAAGGAATCATCGGGGTGAGCGAGGTCCAGATGGAAACCCTGTGGGCCATCATGGACCACATCAAAGGCAGTCAGGATTTGACGGATGCGCTCACCAAGTCGCTGATATTCCAGGATATTGGCAGGGCCCCCGGGCTCAGGGAAAGATACAGGGACAAGATCAATCCCGCTGATCTCGCCGATGCAGGGGCATTTCTCATCCAAAAGGAACAGATTGCCGAGCGCTACCGACTGAGCGACCGGGCCAAGTCCTATCTCATTTTCTTGATCAGGCATCACAGCCTGCTTCACCACACGATTCGAGGCGAGATATCATTTGCTGCCCTCCAGTCCATTCTCAGCCCCGGGGACAGGGACCTCTTCGACGCCTTTTTGATCGCTTCCTTTGTCAGCCTCTCTGCGATCAGGGAGGATCTGATCCTGGAGGATCTGGCCATCCGCCTGTTTCAGATAAGGGCCATGTCCCATCGGATCATTGACCGTGAGACGTCCCTCGAGGAGGAGCTGAACAAGATCTTTCAGGAACGAGGCGCCCTCTTCTGCATTATGGAGAGATACCGGGACAAGGGACTTCCGGAAGGGATTTCTCTGGATGACTGTCTGGAATCAAGCGACTGGAAGGGGGACGACCCCTCAAAGATCCTTGCAGCGGGAAGAATGATCTTCGCCACTGAGAGGCTCCTGAGACTGCGGGGCATCCGATACGTTGAATTTCAAGACCTTGTGAATATGATCCTAAAGGTCCCCCTGCGGTATATTCATAAGAAGCGAAGGTTTCACAACGTGGGCTATGCCACCTTTGAGAAGGAGGCCTATGAGGCCTTCCGCATCTACAGGACCCTCCAGGCCCTGGTCGAGCCGGCCAGGCACTTTATCCTTGATCAGCTCATCGGCGACAAGGTGCGGCTCTTCGGTTATGAAAAGGTAAGCGGCTTTCTGAGCTATGAAAACCAGATCAAGCTTCTTCTGATAGGGCTGTTGGGGGTCCAGGAGATGAAGGGAGACGGCTTGCCCGTATCCATCAGTTTTTTGAACATGATTAAAGAAATCGACAGACGGTACGAGGCGGTCAACGATTTTTTAAACCGCCTTTCCATGCACCAGATCTGGGAGGAGAGATATCCGGAGACCCATCTCTGGAACAACAAGGTGGGCGTCATTCTCAGAAAGGATCGCTATCCGGGGATCCTTTGCGTGGATTTTCAGGACCGGATCTCCATCTCCCGAAAGATTTCCTATCTGTCATCCATCACAGATCTGGAACAGCTGAAGAATTATTTCCATTACAGCCTGAGGTCTTTAAGAGACTATCCCTTCAATACGGACGACTATGAACGACGCCTCGAAGAGGCATTTGAAAAGCGCATGACCGAAATCACCGACATGATCTTAAACCGTGCAGAAAACCAGATGGGACTGGTCAAGGATTTCGAGGACCTCCATCACCTGGTCACGGATCTGCTGGACCGCTCATGGGACATCGGCTTTTCTCCCGAGCAGAAACACCGGCTCAACGATCTGTATGAAATGCAAAAAGACGCCCTGAAGCGGGAGAAGCTGACAGAGATCGAAGGGCTTTTAAGAAACATCCACGAAATGGATGAGCTGATAGACTCCTGGCGGGGCATCAAGTGGTATCTGCAGAAGAACCGCCGCTACTTTGGAAAAGAATTTGAGTACCTGATTGCTGCCAAATTTGACGAGGCCATGGATGCTCTCGCCGGCTGACGCTGGCCTATTTTTCATAATACTTTTTGAGCAGTTCCTTGGTCTTTACCACGTTCATGTTCAACCCCAATTCCTTTCGATCAAATCCCATGGCCATCCCCAGAACCTGGGTCAGGTAGAGGACCGGAAGGTTGTAGGTCGCTCCGAATTCCGATTCGATGCTTTTCTGGTTTCCATCGTACATGACGGCACAAAAAGGGCATACCAGACACATGGCATCCGCTCCGGCCTCTTTGAGGGCGTCCAATTTTTGCTTGCTGACCGATGCGGCGAGCTTTTCATCCACCGGGAGCACTGGACCGCCGCAGCACATCTTCTTGGTGGGGTAATCGACCACCTCGGCCCCGGTGAGGGCAACCAGTTCATCGAGGGATTTGGGGTCTTCCACATCGTCGAAATGGTCATGGGCCTCGGACGGCTTCAGATAATGGCATCCGTAGTGGCTTGCAATCCTCAGCCCGCTGAGGTCCTTTTTCAAGGAGGCCTTGATCTTCTTCTCCCCGACTTCTTCAAACAGGATCCGGGCAAAATGCCTCACCCGGGGGCTCTTTTTGTATTCAAGGCCCACCGCCCTGAGCCGTTCATTGATCCGGGTCCTTTCCGCCTCATCCCATGCCAGGCGATGGGCGGTCTCGGCCAGCGCCGATGTGCACGAACTGCACAGGGCACAGACATCGAGACCTTTTGCCTGGGCAAGGGCGAGGTTATAGGCCGCCAACAGCCCTGAAGATTCCATATCTGCGGTCTTTATGGGGAAACCGCAGCACATAAACTGTTCCATGTCCACCAGCTCAATCCCCAGGGCCTCTGCCGTCTTCCTGGCGGACAGCTCGTAGTTTCTCGCCCTTGCAGGGATGGTGCAGCCTAAAAAGAATGCATATTTCATGGATTTTTCCCTTAACCGTCAGATCTGCGGCAGGTTTCGTCGGAAACCCGTACCACAGCCCAGATCCATTGAAAAAAGCGGCATCTATCTATTCCAAATGATTCACGTCAATGCCCCGGCCGGCTCAAACAGCCCATGAATGGATTCACAAGCGGTGGGCAGCTCGGGCAGCCCCGCCTTGGCCCGTTTCTTGTTGTCAAAATCGTCAATGGGATAGATCCGTCCCTCCCCCTTGACCAGCTTCAACTGGGCCCGGACACCCGTGGGCGCATGGCCTTCCCTGATGGCCATGTTTTTCAAGACAGTCATGAAATCGGTAATGCTGACGCCCTGAGGGCATCTCTCCTGACAGGCGTAGCAACTTGAACAGAGCCATATGAAATCACTCTGAAGGATCTCTTTTTTGAGCCCGTAAAGGGCCATTCGGATAATCCGGGTGGGATTGAATGCCTTGTTGACGGCCGATATGGGACAGCTTGCCACACAGGTGCGGCAGGCAAAACAGGCCGAAATCATTTCCCCCCCTAACTGGTTGGCCAGTTCCCTGACAAATTCAGGATTGCTCTGATCCAGATCAATGGTTCCCATCATATCCCCTCGATTCCCAAATTCCTCAATCCTTCCATCCCTACATCTCGTTTATCATGCTCATGATCTGATCCTCACCGAACCCCTTCAGGTTGATCGCCCCTGATCTGCACGAGGCCACGCAGAGACCGCATCCCTTGCACAGGACCGGGTTGATCGCCATCTTTCCCTTAAAAGGCCCTTCCGTTATGGGCGAGGGGGCCGAATAGGGGCAGATGGCCGCACAGACGCCGCATTCGCTGCATGCCTGGGGGGTTACAAAGGCCACGGTGCCGCTCATGCGGACCCGCTTTCTGGCCAGCAGGGTGACTGCCCGCGAGACCGCGGCCAGGGCCTGTGCCACGGACTCATCGATGGGCTTGGGGTAGTGGTTCATCCCGCACAAAAACACCCCGTCTGTGGCAAACTCGGAAGGCCCCAGCTTGGCGTGGGCCTCTACAAAGAATCCGTCGTCGTTCAGGGGCACCTTGAAAAGCTGTGAAAGTATTGCCTCGTCATGGGGTACAATGGCCGCGGCCAGGGAAACAAGATCGGCGTGGATCACCAGTTTTTGATCCAGGACACGGTCGATAACCGCAATCTCAAGCCTCCCGTCCTTTTTGGAAACCCTGGGCTTTTGATTCACGGAAAAGGGGATAAAGATGACCCCGGCCAGGCGCGCCTTTCTGTATAGATATTCCCTCTCCCCGTAGGTGCGGATATCCCGATACAGGACATAGACCCGCATGTCCGGATTGAGCTCCTTCAGGTGGAGGGCGCTTTCAATGGCATGGGTGCAGCAGACCCGCGAACAATAGGGCCGGCTTGGTTCCCTGGAGCCGACACACTGGATAAAGACCGCCGACCGGATGTCCTTGAGGGCCGGGTCATCTTCCATGAACCGGCGATCCAGTTCCAGGTGCGTAACCACGCGCGGATCTTCGCCATAGAGGTATTCGTCAGGCCTGGATTCCCGTGCCCCGGTGGCGAGGACCGCGATGCCGTGTTCCACCACGCATTCATTTTGTCCGGACGAAAGGGTGGTCTTGAAATTCCCCACAAACCCCTCCACATGGGCCAACTCGGTATTGAGGTAGAGCTTGATGTTGGGATCCGATTCCACCGCCTGAACCAGATCGGACAGGTGCTGCTGGATGTCCTCCCCCCTCCAGGTTTTAAACAGATTCTGGGCCTGTCCTCCCAGAGCCGCGCTCCGCTCCACCAGGGCCACCTCGTAGCCCTGTTGAGACAGGCCTTTGGCAGCCTTCATCCCGGCGATGCCTCCGCCCACCACGAGGGCGCGCTGATGAATATCCAGTTCCGTCTCATCCAGGGGCTCCATCAAGGCTGCCTTAGCCACGGCCATACGCACCAGGTCCTTGGCCTTTTCCGTCGCCATCTCTGGATCATCCTTATGGACCCAGGAATCCTGATTCCGGATATTGGTCATCTCAAAGAGATACCGATTGAGCCCTGCATTCACCAGGGTCTCCTGAAAAAGGGATTCATGGGTCTTGGGCGTACATGCGGCCACCACAATGCGGTTCAGGCCTTCCTTCCGGATCGCCTCTGTCAGGGCCTCCTGGGTATCTTGGGAGCAGGTATAGAGGTTGTCCGACACATATTCCACATACGGAAGCGACAGGGCATAATCCCGCACGGCCGGGACATCCACCACCCCTCCGATGTTGATGCCGCAATGGCAGACAAAGACGCCGATCCGGGGCCGCTCTCCCTGGATGTTGCGCTCTTCCGGCACAAATGCCTCCCGGGTGAGGGTGTTGCGGGCCGGGCTCAGGAGTGCCCCGGCCTCGGCCGCTGCAGAACTGGCCTCGATAACCGATTGGGGAATGTCCTTGGGTCCCTGAAACGCGCCGCAAGCATAGATCCCCTTCTTGGATGTGGAAACCGGATCAAAGGAAGTGTTTTGGCAAAAATTGCCTTCAGTCAGATCGATGCCGAGCCGTGCCGCCAGGTCAAGCACCTCTTTGGGCGTTTCGAGACCCACGGACAGAACCGCCATATCAAATGACTCCTGAACGATCTCCTCCTGTTCGTTCACATAGGGGATGACCAGATCATCCCGGCCCGCCACAGTTTCAATGGCCGGGACCCGGGAGCGGATAAACCTTACCCCATGTTTTTCCACGGCGTCCGTGTAATAGCGCTCAAAATCCTTTCCGTGGGTCCGCATGTCCATGTAGAAAATAGCGCAATCCAGATCGCTTCCCGCATGTTCCTTCGCGATCACGGCCTCTTTGATGGCGTACATGCAGCAGACCGATGAGCAGTAGGCATGGCCGCAATTATGGGTGTCCCGGGACCCTACGCACTGAATCCAGGCAATCTTTGCAGGCGGTTGATGGTCCGAGGGCCGTACCAGATGACCCATGGTAGGGCCGGAGGCGGACAGGATCCGCTCGAACTCCATGGAGGTTATGATGTTGGGATGCCTTTGATACCCATAATGCTTCAACGGGGAGGGGTCATAGGGCTGAAAACCGGGGGCCAGGATGACGGCGCCCACATTCAGTTCGATGGTCTCATCCTCCTGGCTGTAATCAATGGCATGGACCCCGCAGACTTCCGAACAGATGCCGCACCCGTCGCCTCTAAAGTGCATGCACCGGCTTCGGTCGATGACCGGCGTATTGGGAATGGCCTGGGCATAGGGAACATAGACCGGTTTGCGGCCCTTGAGACCCATGTCGTATTCCGAAGGGATGGGCGCCACGCCGAATTTATTAATATACTCCAACCGGATATGCCCGGTCGGGCAGACGGATACGCAGGCCCCGCATCCCATGCAGAGATCGGTCTGCACATGAAAGGGCGTGTCCACAGCTATTTTCGCCCCCCGACCGGTGAGGGTGATAGCGCTGTTTCCCATGCGCTCGCACATGCGAACGCAGAGCCCGCACAGGATGCAGTCGTCCCCCTCCTTTTTGAACCGGGGCTCGGCGATCCCGTATTTTTTCGCCAGATCCATAAGCACAGGGACATCCGGGCAGCGGGCCAGGAGCAATTCCACGATCAGTTTGCGGCCCTGATGCACCGCCTCGGTATCGGTAAAGACCTCCATCCCCTCCCACACCGGGTAGTTGCAGGCGGTGACGTAGCGGGTCCTCCGACCGTCAAACAGCTCCACCGTACACAGCCTGCACATGCCCGCGGGCTCCAGGGCATCGTGGTGACAGAGGGTGGGGATGTCAATGCCATAGCGTCTGGCCACCTGGAGAAGATATTCTCCCTCTTCGGCCTGGACCTCTTTTCCATTGATCTTGAATGTTGTCATAAGAATTCCTTCACGCTACCTGATGACTACCGCATCAAACTTGCATGCCTCATAACAGATGCCGCATCGAATGCATTTTTCCTGATCCAGTTCATGGGGCTTCTTTTTCTCGCCGGTGATGGCCCCCTGTGGGCATTTTCGGGCGCATACGCCGCATCCGGTGCAGACCTCCGGGTCGATCTCATAGTGGAAGAGGGCCTTGCACACACCGGCCTCGCACTTCTTGTCCCGGATGTGGGCCTCGTATTCATGGCGGAAGTAGCGGATGGTGGTCAGGACCGGATTGGGGGCCGATGTGCCCAACCCGCACAATGAAAATTTCTGGACCATGCCGCTCAGTTCCTCCAGGAGTTCGATATCGCCCTCTTTGCCGTTCCCTTCGCAGATACGGGTCAGGATATCGAGCATCTGTTTGATTCCTTCCCTGCACGGCGTGCACTGACCGCACGATTCCTCCATGAGGAAATCCAGAAAATAGCGGGCCACATCCACCATGCAGGTATTCTGATCCATGACGATCATGCCGCCAGACCCCATGATGGAGCCCACCTTTGCCAGTTCGTCAAAATCCACGCCAAGGTCGAGAAACTGCTCCGGAATGCATCCTCCGGACGGCCCTCCGGTCTGAACCGCCTTGAATTTCTTGTTTTTGGGGATGCCGCCCCCGATATCGCAAATGATGGTGCGCAGGGTGGTCCCCATGGGCACTTCCACCAGCCCGGTGTTGACTACCTTCCCCACCAGGGAGAAAATCTTGGTCCCCTTGCTCTTCTCTGTCCCGATGGATGCATACCAGTCGGCCCCCTTGTCGATGATGATGGGAACATTGGCCCATGTTTCCACATTGTTCAGATTGGAGGGCCCCTGGCGAAAGCCTCTCTCAACCGTGTGAATATATTTGGCCCGGGGCCGGCCCGGCAATCCTTCGAGGGAGGCCATGAGGGCAGTGGATTCGCCGCACACAAAGGCCCCGCCCCCCCGGCTGATCTGGATGTCGAAATCAATGCCCGACCCGAGGATATTTTCTCCCAAGAGCCCCAATTCCCGGGCCGATTCAAGGGCCAGGGTCAGGTTCTTCACGGCAAGGGGATATTCATGGCGTACGTAGACAAAGCCGCTCCTGGATCCGATGGCAATGGCCCCGATGATCATCCCCTCGATAATGGCATGGGGATTCCCCTCCAAAAGGCTCCGGTCCATGTAGGCCCCCGGGTCCCCCTCGTCCGCATTGCAGATGACGTACCGCTCCCCTGGGTGTTTGCGGCAGCTCTCCCATTTGATGCCGGTGGGAAATCCACCGCCCCCTCGGCCCCTGAGGCCCGACGCCTTGATCTGTGCGATGATTTGCACCGGATCCATATCAAAAAGGGCCTTCTCCAGGGCCTTGTATCCGTCTACAGCGATATAATCGCGGATGCTGGTGGGATCGATGATCCCGTTTTTCCCGAAGACGATTCGCTTCTGGAGACGGTAAAACGGTATATCTTTTTCGTGGGCGATCTTCTTTTTGGTGACCGGATCCTTGAAAAGCCGGTTTTCCACCACTTCTCCACGACCCACGGTTTTTTCCACGATGGCGGGGATGTGGGCCTCTGTTACCTGGGGATAAAAAAGCCCTTCCGGATGAAACACCATGATCGGCCCCTTTTCACAGAAGCCGTGGCATCCGCTCAGTTTGATCTCCACTTCATCCTGGAGACCCTGGCGGCTCAGTTCCTCCTTGAGGGCCTTGTGAACCTTTGCCGTGCCGTAGGCCGCGCACCCAGATCCGGCACACAGGGAAATGAGTCTCTTTTTTTTCCGACCCCGCTCCTCCTTCAGGTCGCGCCTGAGGGCCTGCAGGGCCTCCCGGTTGTTCAGCCTTCCCATCAGCACCTGTTCTCCTTCATTGCCGGTCGCTCCTGTCCTTATGCTCCCTGTAATCTTCAATCAGCTTCACCGCCGTTGAACTGTCCATGCCCCCGTACGTTTCCTGATTCACCGTTACCACAGGGCCTGAGGCGCAACATCCCACACACCGGACCGCCTGCAGGGTAAAGAGAAGGTCATCCGTGGTCTCCCCTTCCTTTACATGCAGTTTCTCGGACAGGGCATCCATCACCCGACTGGCCCCCCGCACATGACAGGCAGTGCCGGTGCACACATTGACGATAAATCTTCCCCGAGGCTCCAGGCTGATGGTCTTGTAAAAGGTGGCCACGCTGTAGATGAGGCTTTCTTTGACGCCCAGCCGCTCTTTCAGGACCGGGATCACTTCTCGCGGCACATAGTTGTAGATGTCGCTGATATCCTGCATGATCATCAACAAGGCCTCGGGATTCCCGGAATACCGATTGATGATCGCATCGATCTCTTTAAAATCTATGTTGATGGCTTTTTCCATTATCGTTGCCCTGTTCTCAAACGCCTGTCTGGATCATTGCCCGCCCGTGAGCGGGTAACTCGTGACAGGACAGTTTTCAATGCAACTGCCGCAACCGGTACACAGATCCGTACGGACGCTGCGGGCCCGCTTTCGGATTTTCACCTTAAAATTGCCTGCAGTGCCTTCCACGGCCTCAAGGTCCGCATAGGTGATCAGTTCAATATTCAGATGCCGGCCGACCTCGACCAGTTTGGGAGAGATGATTCACATGGCGCAGTCATTGGTGGGGAAGGTCTTGTCCAGTTGGGCCATGGCCCCGCCGATGGCAGGCGATTGTTCCAGAAGATAGACGTAAAAGCCTGAATTGGCCAGATCCAGGGCCGACTGCATCCCTGCAATCCCGCCCCCGACAACCAGTACAGACCCCTTTACCTCGCTTGACATGGGCGATCTCCTTATGGGTGAATGTCCGTTCCCGAAATCCGGAAACAGCAATTATATTGTAACTACATTGTAGCCATTTTGCAACAGATTTAGTGTGAAAATAGCCCCTTGGTCTGTGCCTTCTCTGCAACGTGCAAAGAAGTCTGCCCGTGGGGGCCACTGCCTCCCGCCGACAGCGGGACAAAAATCGAATACAGGTCATGGAAACGGCAGCAGGGCTTTGAAATTCAGTCTGTTCCAGCCTCAAGCACTGGCTTGCATAAAGCGGTGTGTCCTTGCTGCCTTTCCATAAACATTATCCGGCGTCAGGGGGCCTTTTTCCCGTAACATCACAGTTTCTCGATGTCTTCACGGATCTTGTTGCCATAGTAGCTCACCGATCTCTCATTGGACATGATCATGTCCAGCTGCCGGGTATGGATGGTCAGATAACCGATGATCCTGAGGCGCTTTTCCATTGTCTCCTGGTCCTCATCTTCCACCCGGGCCGTGATGTGGTCCTTCCGCAGGCTTATCCTGAAACCGTGTTCTTCCAGGATGTCGCCCACAAAGAGGGTCCTTTTATGCCGCCTCTCGTAATCTGCAGCCCCCCCCTTGAACTGGAAGCTGACATAGTTCTCGCTGGACCGCTCGCTCACCAGGGCTTCCACGCTGGAAAAATGAAATCCCAGGCGCGAATAGAGACTGCAGTAGTTTTTTGAGATCATAAAATAGTTGCGGTTGGCAAACTTGGAACGAAGCGTGGGCAGGAGGGCCCGGTTGGTGGTAGCCTGGAACATGACCGAGGCAAATCCCTTCCCATCCACCGGAGGAGGTCCTTCCCACGGAACTGCGGTGATCCCCTCCCACAGGGCCAGCATGGGGATGGACACAATATTCTCTATCCGGACATACTTGCCCTCCACCTCTTCTTTAAACCCGTCGTCCAGGTTCAAGACCCACCACTGCATGGGGACCTCCACCACAAGCTGTTTGCTTGAGCGCTCCGGAAAGCGGTGGTGCTTGCCGAAACGAAACATCTCATGCACGGCCTTCTCGTGGCAGAAACGGGTGATGTCGTGAAAGGTCCGGCAGTTCTTGGGCGAAAACTCCGGGGAATCCGGATCCAGGAGATTCAAGGGAATAATGAACTGCGAGGCGCCCTTGAGGGCCTCATAGACCGGACTCCCTTTCATAAGATTTCTGGGGGCCTCCCTTTTTTCAAGCAGGGATGCGACCTCCCCTTCATATACCCGCCTCCCGTCGGCATCCACGGTGATCGTCTGCCCGTTTTTCAACAGGCTGAGGGCGCCCTCGACCCCAAACAGCCCGGGGACCCCGAATTCCCTTGCCACATTGGCCAGATGGCCGGTAACGCCCCCCTTCTCCGTGATGACGGCGGCGACACGGCTGATGAGAGAGGCCCATCGCGGCAAGGCCTGCTCCGCCACCAGGATCGCCCCCTCGGGAAACCGCAGCATGTCCACATCCTTTTTCACCCTAAAAACCGGGCCTGCAGCTGTTCCGGGGCTCGCTGCCACGCCCCCCTCGAAAAGCACCGGTCCGGGGGTCTCTTGAAGAGACGTCTCGATATCGCGGCCCCCCAGCCTGTCCACCTGCTGAAGAGGTCTGCACTGCAACAGGACAATGGCGCCGTCCTGCTGGATGGCCCATTCCATATCCTGGGCCACGCCGTAGTGCGCTTCTATTTTTAGCGCCATGCGGGCCAGATCCAGGGCCTGATCATCCTGCAGAGAAGGCAGCTCCCTTTCATCGCCGATCTCGTCCATCCGGCAGACGCCTGCATCCGGATAGCACACATATTTCTGCTCCTTTAAGGCGATCTCCTTTTGGATGATCTTCATGGGCGTCTGGCGGGATACGATGAAGAGATCCGTGCTGGAACTCCCGTCCACCACCGACTTGGGCAGCCCCCAGACCGCATTGATGACAATGGCGTGGTCGCGAACATTGAGCGGACTCCTGGAATACAGGACCCCCCCGCACACCGGGTCCACCATGCTCATGCACCCCACGCACATGGCCACATCCTCGTCCCGGATGCCCCGGTTCAGACGATAGGCCATGGCCGCCAGCCCGTACTTGCTGGCCACGATCTCTCTGTACACATCCAGGATATACTCACTGCATACATTCAGCTCCGAGAGATACTGGCCTGCAAAGGAGGTGCCGGCAAAGTCCTCGCCCAAGGCGCTGCTCCGCATGGCCACCCGGATCCCCTTCCCGTCGGTTTTCTCCAGACGGCGATATGCCTCCATCACCGCCTCGCCCACATCGTCCGGGACAGGGGATCCGATAATCAACTGCCGGATATCTGCGCTGAGGGCGTGAAGCTGATCCAGCCGATCCACATCCGTGGCCTGAATGCGCCGGTCTATCTCAGATTGAAGGTCGTTGTGCTCCATGAACCGGTAATAGGCCCGGGCAGTGATTGCAAATCCGTTCTGCACCCGCATGTTAAGCTGATTCCTGATTTCGCCGAGGTTCGCCATCTTGCCGCCCACCTGGTCCGCCATCCCCTTGTCTATGGCATCCAGGGCGATGACCAGCGGCCCCTGTCTTCCATTGTCGGGATGGACAAGACAGGGATTGATCTCTAACTGGATGGCCTTGAAACGCTCATAGAGGTCTTCATATTTGCCAGGAGCGATCTCGTTCAGGTTTTTGGCGATCTGCCACACCGCGGTGGACGCCGCTGTGCACCGGGATCGAATGAAGTTCATGCCGAAGGGTCGGGTCCCCTGAAGGGCCTCCTCAATCTCTGTCATGATCTCGAGTGCCTTGTTGTTGGCATTTAGAAGAAGCTTGAAATGATGATAGCGGGTCTTGAAGTCGTGGCGAATGGCCTCCGCATCCATGACGGCCTCTTGGTCGCCTTTTGGAAAGAGACTTTTGATGGCGCTGAATATACGACCCATGGGTTCTGTATGGTTCCTCATTGCTGATCGGAGCGAAGCAGGGATCCCTCAGAGCCCGAGATCCCTGGCGCCAGTACGGCCGGGTATTTTTGCCTTTGAGTCTAACGTCTTCTATCCATCGCTGCAATGAAAAAGGCTAAAGGCCCTCAACATCACTGATGGCCCTTAGCCTTTTAAAAAAGGGGTTTGTTTCCGCCAATGGTAAATTACGGCCCTGTCAGTGCTCCAGCCGCATGCCCCAGCCCTCGAACATGTACATGACTGCAAAGCCGTACCACAGGGTGTAGATCACATAGAAAACCAGGGAGAAAATAACCACCCCCATTCGATCCGTGATCTTCTGCGGTTCGATGGTGTAATAATTGTAAGAAGGCTCCAGAGCCTTTTTGACCACCAGGGCCACCGCCTTGGCCTCCTTGAATTTCTTCTGTTTGGTGAGGCCCTTTTCCAGGGCATTGAGGGCCTTCCACCAGTTAAAGAGGGCCTGTCGCTCGTTATACCCATATTTGCCTGCGATCGCATCCCCCCTGTTGTGATACATCTCGTCAGCATCGGCCAAAGCGTTTGCCAGGATCTCTCCCAGACCGCCGCTGACTCTCAGGGAGGTCCCTGCCACGGTCGCTGCTGCGCCCCCCTTCTCAAAGAGAAGCTCCGTATTCCGGGCCTGGTTCTCATCCCCTGCGTCCAGGGTCACTTCGATCAATTGACCTCTAAAACGCTCTGTTTCCTTCAGGACCTCGGGGATGTAGTAGGCCGATCCCTTGGATATGGAGTTGTACAGGGAATCCAGGTACTCCAGGCCGTTCTGGCCTTTGAATACGGGGGAAAAGATAATGATCAACACCACGACAAATGCCGCAACAAGGGCAACGCCGCCGAAGAACTCCTTTTTGCTCGCTATCATGTTCTCACCTCCTCGCCTTTGAGCACGCGGATATTGGTCAGAAACGTGCCGATCACCCAGATCGAAAAGGCGCCAATCACGATGAAAAAAGCCCACACGCCGATCTTCTCCAGGATCATGCCGGTGTGTCGCGAGATGGGGATGACGTCCATCTCACCCAACTTGCCCGGCAGGGCGAAGATCCGGTTGACAAAACCGGCCAGGACCGCCATGGCGTAAAACCCCCGGATAGTGATGCCGGGGACCACCTTGGTCACCATGGCGCCCACCTGGATCCCTATGAGGGACCCCAAGAGCATGCCCATGGCGAGGGTGTAGAAGATGAATCCGTAGATGGCGTACTGGCTGATGGCCGCATACCCGGCCGTGAACACGATCTGGAAGATGTCGGTCCCCACCGTGGTCATGGAGGACACGCCCAGCATGTAGACAAAGATGGGAAATGTGAGAAAGCCGCCCCCAACGCCCATGATGCCGGCGGCCAGTCCCACCAGGGCCCCGCTCAGGACCAGAAACAGCCATGAGATGCTCCTTCCGCCCGGGGCCAGGTCATAATCGAATTTGATCATGGGGGGGATCTTCATGGCCTGAAGCTTCTTGGGGAGGTTCCCTATGTCGGCGCCCTCGTCTCTCCCCCCGTGGGCGTCTCCGCCGCCGTGGGGGGCATGAGCCCCTTTTTCGGCCCGTCGGGCGCTGAGGAAGTCTGTCATGGCGTAAATGCCCAAAAATCCCAGCATAAGGGAGTAGATGGTGGTAATAAAGGCGTCGCTGAGGACCGGGTTGATTTCATAGAGCACCCGGTTGATCAGGCCGCCGACGGTGGCCCCGATGATGGCGCCGATGAGAAATACAACGGCCAGCGGAACCGACACATTCCCCAGTTTTCTGTGAATGACGCTCCCCATGATGGCCTTGGCAAAGATGTGAAACAAATCAGTGCCCACGGCCAAAATCCCCTTGATCCCGGCGCTCATCAGCGCCGGGGCGATAATAAAGCCGCCGCCTGCCCCGATGCAGCCCGTGATGAGTCCGGCCCCGAGCCCGATCAGGATGGACACGATGAAGATGCCTGTACTGTAAAAGGCCGGGCTGTAGGCCTTCTTTCCGCCCAGCAACTGGGGGAGGGCAGAACTGATCTCTTCGGCAAAAGCGATCCCTCCCCATATGATGGGTATAGTGAGGAGGCCCAGAAGAATCAATCGCCTTCTGTCCCCAAGGATGGTCCGGGATACGTCTATTTCCCACATGGCATGGGCCCTCGCGCCCATCATCATGTATTTGCCCCATTGTCTGAAGAAGTTCATTGTGAGTCCTCTCCTTTCCCCGATTTAACGCACTTGGTTCATAGGTGATTGGGCTGTTGAACATCTCGTATGGGTTATAGGGTCTCTTTTGAAATCGCTACATCTCAGGCTGAATGTTCTATGGTTTCATCATGAGGTTCCTCAATCTTCCAGGCCCCCCGCCCTCTCGCCGATTCTTTTTTCCTGCAGCGACTTCTTCTCAAAGGCGTCTTCGATCTTGTATAAAAGGTCGTCAATGGCCATTGGCTTCATGAGATAGTCAAAGGCCCCCAGTTCCATTCCCTGGATGGCCACCTCCACACTGGCGTGGCCGGTCAGCATGATCACCTCGGTGAGCGGGTGCCGTTCCTTGATGGTCCTCAGGGCCTGAATCCCGTCCATGCCGGGCATCTTGACGTCCAGGACGACCACATCCACAGGGTTTGCGTCCAGAAATTCCAGTGCCTCATCGCCGCTTCCCACGGAGGAGGCGTTCATGCCCCTTTTGTTGATCCGTTTGGTCAAGGTGTTGACGAACTCCGTTTCATCATCCACCAGCAATACCTTAATTCCTTCCAATGGAACCACCCCCTGCGGATCGGGCCGCCTCTCGAATCTTCTCCACCAGTTCTTCTAACTCGCACGGCTTGGTGAGATAATCGAAGGCCCCTTCCTTGAGCCCGTCCCTTGCAGCCTGTTCCGATCCATGCCCGGTGAGCATGATGACTGCCATTTCAGGATAGGCCTTTTTGAAGATCTTGAGGACTTCAATGCCGTCCATGTCCTCCATTTTAAGGTCCAGCACGGCCACGTCAAAGTCGTTTTTTCGAATGCACTTGACGGCAGCGGCGCCCGTATACACAGGCGTCACAGTCATGCCCCTCTTGCCCAGTCGCTTGGCCAGGATGTCGGCAAACCCTATTTCGTCGTCCACAAGAAGGACGCGAATCGTCTCCTTTTCCGCCCTCTCCTTTTCTGCCATCATGGAACCCTGTGCATCGCAACCTTGCCGAAAAGGTCTCTGTTACGCATCGGCTGTCGGCTCCTGACCACCCTTGATCGGTATCTTGACCAGGAAGGTGGACCCCTCGCCCACAGTGCTTCTCACCTCTATGTCCCCGCCCATTTTCTTGATGATCCCGTAGCAGATGGAGAGACCCAGCCCGGTCCCTTTTCCCACAGGCTTTGTGGTGAAGAAGGGATCGAATATCCTGGCCAGGTTGGCCCCCGGGATCCCGGGACCTGTATCGGCCATCTTCACGGCGATGTGATCTCCCTCCTGCCGGGTCGATATCTCCAGGCTCCCCCCCTCCTTTTCCATGGCATCCAGGGCATTGTTGATCAGGTTGAGCAGGACCTGCTGCAGTTCGGTTTGGGATACCCGTATGCTGGGGAGATCAGGCTGGAGATCCGTGCTGATGGCCACGTTGCTGTACTTGGCCCTTTGTTCGGAAAGGGCGATCAACTCCTCGACAAGATCGTTCAACTGGACGTCATGGGCCGTGGAATCGGTCTTTCTCGCAAAGCTGAGGAGCTTGTGGGTAATCTCCTTGCAGCGTCTTCCCTGGTTCCGTATCTGACCCAGGGCCCTGTGAAATTCATCTAAATTCTTGCCTTGTTTGAATTCCTCTTCCTCCAGCAGGTCCTCTATCCAGCCCGCTTCTTCCACCATGATCGCCACCGGATTGTTGATTTCATGGGCAATCCCCGCGGCCAGTTCGCCCACCGAGGCCAGTTTGCCGGTCTCCACCACCTGCTCGGAAATGAGCTCCTTTTCCCGGTCCGCCTCGGCCACCCTGCCGACCATTCGCCTGGATACGATGAAACCGGTGATCACAATGGCGATCCCCGCCAGGAGTATAATGGCAATGGTGACCCTCAGGGTCCTGCGCAAGTCTGAGTAGGCGTCCGAGGCCTTCTGCTGGTAAATCAGGAGCCATTCCCCGTGCTTCAGCATGGCCGACACGTAGACCACCGGGTTGCCTGCCTCGTCTTTCCGCTCCATGAAGCAGACCCCGTTTTTGCAGTCCTTGCACTCGGCAAAGCAGTCGTTGTAGGGGACCTTGTTGGGGATCAGATCATACATGGGCTTGGTCTGGAATTCGCCTTTTTTATTCAAGATAAAGGCAAATCCGGTCTCGCCGATGCGGATGTTCTCCACCAGGTCGTTGAAGGCCACAAAATCGATGGTGGCCCGCAATATCCAGGAATCGCCGTTGTAGTTCTCCCTTACCGCGATAATGAAATGGGGCAGCCCCCGCAGGCCCAAAAAGACGTCGCTCTTGAAATAGTGGCTTTTCATGGTTCGCTGGAACCACTCTGCATTGGAGTAAAGGGCCTGGCCCAGCTTGAACGGGCCTGCATAGGCCACCTGGAGCCCCCTTGAGTTGACCACCCCCAGGTCCACAAAAACCGGCCCATAGTTCTGCTGCAAGAGTTCCAGCCGGTCCCTCAAAAAGGCCTCATTGCTCAATTCTTCATAGGTGAAGCTCTGGGCCAGCAGCCGGATGTCGCCCAATTTTTCCTTTAAAAAACTGTCGATGTTGTGTTTGTGCTTGAGGACCAGCTCTTCCAGGTGGGCACGTACCTTTTCGTGATAGGAAACGTCAAATTCGTATAAAATGATGCTGCTGACCAGGATCATGGGCGTGATCGCCACGAGGATGATAACCAGGAGGATATTCCGGGTCAGGGAATAGTAATACCCGTTATGTATTTCTTTTGCCTGTGCCATTCGGATCACGCTCAGCGGCTTTTGGAACCGGCCCGGGCCTGCCCTTGTCTGCGCAGGCCCGGCGGTCCGATCCCTTCTTACTCAAGGCCGTGGGTGGTCAAGGCCTCCCTGACCTTGGCCTCCCGGATCTTTTCTTCGTGGTTTCGTTTTTTCTGGGTGGCCTCTTCCACCTTGCGCATGAGCTGATCAATGTCGCATGGTTTCATCAGATAGTCGTAGGCCCCTTTTTTCATCCCCTCGATGGCCGATTCGATGGTGCCGTGGCCCGTCAGCATGACCACCTCGGTCAAAGGATATGCTTTTTTGATCTCCCCCAGGGTTTCAATGCCGTCCATGCCCGGCATCTTGACGTCCAGGATCACCACATCGGTATTCCGGTTCTTGCTCAAAACCTCCAGGGCCTCTTTTCCGCTGAAGGCCGTATTGACAATCAAATCCCGTTTTTCGAGACGCTTGGTCATGGTCTCGACAAAGGGAACCTCGTCGTCTACCAGCAAAACCAATGGTTTCATAGCCATTTCCCTCCTTCTGGTGTTTGAAGCTGGATGCTTGGCACCATTAACTGATAACCTGCTGAACAGCCTACTTCATGCCGGCGTCCATGGCGCTCTTGGCCGTCTCGAGGATCCCCTCCGGGAAGCCGACGAGGTTGTAAACCACCAGGAATTCAAAGACCCACAGCACGGCCATGGAAAGGAGAAAAAGCACAAAGCCGTATTTGATGAAGTCCATGGGGTGAATCATCTTGTCGCCCGAATCCGGGTAGGTGCCCAGGCCGTAGACAATGGCATTGTTGGGGGTCCCCACGATGAGAAAATGCGCAAACGAGGTGGCAAAGGCCACGCCGAGGCCCACGGCCCACGGCTCTCCCTCCACGCCGGTCATGATCCCCATGGGGATGACGATGGGTCCCAGGAGGGCCGTGGTTCCGGCGTCGGACATGAAATTGGTCATGAGCCCGGACAGAGCCGAGAGTCCGACCCACAGGCCGTATCCCTTGTTCATATCCACACTGGAAAGGATGTGCAGAAAACTCTGGGCCAGCCACATGGCCGCGCCGCTTTCCTTGAGCAGGGCGCCCAGGGTCAGTGCCCCGCAGTACATGAACCAGGCATCCCAGGAGATGCCGCTCAAAATCTTTTTCCAGTCAGTTGTCTTGAAGATGACCGGGATCAGGAGGGCGAGCAGGGCGGGTCCTCCGAGACCCAGCTCCTCCCCGCCCACAATCCAGAGCGCCAGGATCAAAAGGAGCATCCCGAAGGTGACATACTCGGGATAGGTCATCCTCCCCATCCGCTTGGTCTCTTCCTTGATGGCCGCCAGACCAGGGGTCAGGTCCCTGGTCTTGATCTTCCGCTTGAACAGGATCAGCATGTACAGGGCCACGATAATGCCCAGTATCGGGACAATGGGAAGGCCGTACTTCATCCAGGTGAAGAAGTCCATGGGGACCCCGTATTCGCCCCAGAACCCCATCATGATCACGTTACGGCCCCCGGCCGCAGGCGAGCCCACGCCGCCGACATTCAGGGAAAAACAGAGGGCGAACATGAGAAACTTGGCCAGGGCAGGGTCATGTTCGACCTTGCCGGCCTTGCTGTTGGCCATGACCGCCCCGAAATAGACCGCTGCCATGACCGGGGTCATGAAGGCGCACATGGCGTGGGCCGATATGAACGATCCCACCACCGACATACTGATGCACAGCACAAAAACGGGGACCATGAAGCCCTTGGTCCATCCCAGAAGCCAGCTCGCCAGTCTCTTGTGGAGTCCCACATCCACGACCGCCACGCCCATGGCCAGAACGCCCAGGAGAAACATGGGGGCGTCCCCGGCGAATGTCTTGCCGATCATGCCCCTGGGGAGGAGATGGAGGAAATAGGCCAGAACCGGCATGAGGATCCCGGTCAACCCGATGGGGATGGCCTCGGTGGCAAAAAAGATGATGGCCATGGGTATGATGCCCAGGACCGTCATGGTCTTGTCGGCCGCTTCCGGCACGCTGTGGGCGATTTCCCACTCGATCATTTTCTGAGCAAAACCGTATTTTTCTACAATCTCCACAAGCGACTGGGGCACAGGGAGCACAAAGGCGATCAGGATGAAAATTGCCGCCCCGATACAGATCCACAGGACTTTATTGGCCAGGATCCCACCCCCGCCGACATCGTGTTCCATTTCGTGACTCATCGAATCCGTTCCTCCTTATCCGAGATGTAAACCCTCCTTTGAGGGGTCAAGCCAGTTGCCGGTTTAGATCTCACACTCCTTCATCATCTGAAACACCTGCGCAAAGACATCTGTCAACCTCAGCACCCCGACCACTTCCTTTTCTTCGCCCCGAGTAACGAGGAGGGACTGCCGATCCCCCATCACCAACTGGTGGATCGCCTCGTCCAAAGAGGCCTTCTCGTCAATATATTCGCTTTCGGAGGGCGTGTGCATGAAGGCCTTTACCTTCACGCTTGCCCCCTTGGTGCAGATATCCCTGAGGGGCCGGTCCCACAGAGATTCCTTTTGAAGCAGGGACTTTAAAAATTTCGTGCTGAACCCTGCGCGGGACATCCTGCCGATGTCGCCTATGTCTTCATATTTGGGCTCCAGGGCGCGCAATGCATCCAACTGACTGATCTTTCCTCTAATCTCGTCATTCTTGTCGTGGACCAGCACGGCCCTGTGAAGGTAACGATACCGCTTCCGGTCCAGCGCGTCCTGGGCGCGCTCCAGTGCCAGGACGGCCTCAAAGAGCGTAGCATCCTCTGAGACGGTCGGATACTCATTCACAGGCACCATCAGGTCCTTGACGGCAATTGTTTTCACGACCTCTCCCTCCTTGGCATGTTAGTTTCGCGTTTGCGGTACGGCGCTCACACGCGACTTTGAGAAAAATTTCTCATTGTCGTGCATACCCCTGCCTTTAGGGATGCAAGCACCCCCCTTCCACCCGCTTTTTTCTAAAACCGCTCCTTCCTGAAACCTGGATCGGCCCCTCTGACAGACCGTTTCCCTGATCCATCGCAAGGGTTCGGATTTTTAGGTTGCGATGTGTCAGGGTGACATACAAGCATTATTCTGATGTCAATGTCAAGAAATTTGAACGCGGTTTTTACAGGATTTAACCCGCCCGGGAGGCAAGAGCAAGCCCACGGCAATTGCCGGGAACAGACCATCCTCCGGTCTCCTCTCCCTATTCTTGATGCGGACCCAGGAGGTCAAAAGGCTCAGCATATCCAGTGAGTTCCACATATCCCACACCTTCCACCGCACCAGAAACCTTGCGTCCTTTGACGACGACGCTTCCCTCCCAGTAGCTTACTTTAGGGGAGCGATTCAGCCGCAATTCCTGGTTCTTTATCCGGGAGGAAATCTCCAGATCCATCCCCAGGGGCAAGATGGTGATTCGCCACTGGCACGGGTATGCAGCCCCGGAGCCGGGGCTTCGCCAACGGTCCATGACCGTGGTCTGGAAGTCGTTTCGCGTGAGGTGTCGGGCCGGGCCTGAAGATGGGATAAAGGTCCCGCTGGAGGCAGGACTCCACGAACCGTCTTTCTGGCGCAGGATGTAGAGCATCAGCTCTGTATGATCCGCCAGCTGCAGGCTGAACCAGTCCCAGCCGGTCAGCGAAGGCTCCAGGGGGGCCGTGCTGTATTCATGATCCATCCAGGCCGTACCCTCAACACGAAAGGTCTTTCCTCCCACGGAAATGCTGCCCGAGGTCTCAAACCGTGTGATGGAATAGTAGCAACTGGCGCTCTCGGGCTTCATGCCCTTCCGGCTGCACCCGGCCTCGCCGTGGGCGACTGGAGGCTTTGCAGGCACGCACATGAGGTCAAAGGAGAATCGGTCTGTCGCGGCCGTGAGACGGTGCCCTGTTCCAATCACAACAGCCTTCCACGGCCCCAGGAAGACCTGGATCCCTCCCTCTGTTTCCCTGACCCCTGCAAGGCCTGCCGCACCTCTGGCCATCTCCTCCTGCCAGTGAAAGCGGTTGCCCGTTATATCGGAAAGGGCTGCATGGGCCATAAAGATGTTTTGGGTGCGCCAGGCGGAGGGCCGGGCGGGCCACTTCTTTTCTGCGCCGGGAGGGACAATCTGCCGGCGGAAAAAGGTCAACTGAAACCCGAATGCACGCTTGTCCGCTGTGCAAAGATTCCCGGTATAGTACCACCACTCTGTTTGGTAGCCTGAATGGGCGCCGTGATCCCGGGGAAAGGAAAAACCGCAGGGTCCCTCCACCGAAAGATAATCGCCCCCGAGGGCCGGAGGCCCCCCCCACAGGATGAGGACGCCCGTGCACAGGCGGATCAAGACCGGACAGATCGCACGCCAGACTCGTATCATGTCAGGCCTCCTTCAATGCCTGGGCCGGCGAAGCGCGCAGGACCATACGGGCCGCAGGCAGGGCCGCAGCAAGGGCCGTGGCCAGGATCAGTGGGAGGGAGACGGCAAAGGCGCCCATATCCAGTCTGTAGAGAAACGTCCACCCGAAACACTGTTTGTTGATCACAAAGATCAAAAAAGAGGAGAGCAGGAAGCCGCACGTCAGCCCCATGATTTCTCCTGCGGCCACCATAAGGACGGCCTCCCAGAAGACCATTGCCCGTATCTGGCCCCTGCTGGCCCCGATAGCCGCGAGGGTGTTCAACTGGCGGATGCGCTCCATAACCAGGACGGTAAGGGTGGCGGCAATCCCGATGGCGCTCACCAGGAGTGCGATCGCCAGGAGGACGGTGGTCACCGCAAAGGTCTCGTCAAAGATCTTCAAGATCTGCACCCGGAGTTCCCTGCCCGAGGCCATCTCCAGAGGATGGTCCCTGCCGCAGGCGCGATGGATCCGGTTTTCAAGCCTGCGGCAGGCCGGCCCCAGGTCCTGGTCCCGATCCTTGAAAAAGAAACGGACGCCTCCCCATCCGGTGTCGCCGGTGAGCTCTTGAAAGGCCGTTAGGTCCATATAGACGGCCCCCCCGTTAGCACGATAGTCCCTGAAGGCTCCGAGGATGGGGAGGTCGATCACTCCCCCGCCGATCCTGGTGCGATAGCGATCCCCCGGTTTCAGTCCGGTTCGGCTGGCAAATACCTCTGAGATCAGGACACCTTCTCCCCTCTGAAGCGGCTTCTCAATGGCCTCAATCCGGCCCTCGAGCAAAATAAACCCACCATAGTGCATGAGCTTCTGGAGATCGGTCGCCTCCAACTCATAGGGCATTCCATCAAAGCTCAAACGGAGGCGCTGATACGGAAGGATGTCCACGTCCGGCCCCATGTCTTGAACGGCCTGGACCACCTCGTGGGGCAGACCGTCCCGATACTGATTGAGACCGGCCATACGGGGCCGGATGAAATAGTCGCCGGCCAGGGTCTGCTGGATCCAGAGGGATACGGTGTGGCGAAAGCTGTTGACCATGATGACGAGAGATGCAAAAAGGGCCACTGCGGTGATGAGAGCCCCCACCGAGATGGCCGTGCGGCCCCCTGCCTCTCGGACATACCGGCCTGCCAGAAAGGCCGGCTCGCCCCCCAGGCTGCGCAGCGGGCGTGCCAGTCGCGACCCCATGATCTTCAAGAGGGGCAAAGACAAACAGGAAAAACCCACGATGAGGAGGCAGGCCGAGACATATCCGGCCAGGGGCAGCGGACCGATTGCAGGCAGGCCGGCCAGGGGCCACGAAAGCCCGATGAAAAGGAGTCCGGCAACCCAGAAGCCCCTTGTTCTGGACGGCGACTGACCTGCCGAACCGTGGATGATCATGACCTCCTTGGGGACGATCCGTGTGGCGTCCCGCGCCGGCTTGGATGCGGCCACAAGGGAGGTCGTCAAGGTGATCACGAAAGAGAGGAGGATCTCCCAGGCATCCGGCCGCAGTGCCACGGCCTGCACCCGTACAAAGAGGCTGTCAATCGTGCCGCTGACAGCGGTCAGGAGATACCGGACCAGGAGGGATCCGATAGGGATCGCCGCCATCCAGCCTGCCATTCCCAGAGCAATCCCTTCGGAAAGGATCAGGAGAAAGATGAGCCGGGAAGAGGCCCCGATGGCCCTCAGATTGGCGAGATCGTGGCGGCGCGCCGCGGCGTTCAGGGAGACCAGGCTGTAAACGAGAAACATCCCCACAAAGAGTGAGACCAGGCTCAACACCGAGAGGTTGAGCTGGTATCCGCGGATCATGGCCTCCCCGGTCTCTTTGGTCTCGACCGGTCGTGACAGGCTGACCCCGTCGGGCAACTCCCTTTCGATCCTCTGGATATCCGCCTGACTTGCCCCAGGTTTGAGCTTGAGGTCGATGCGGTCCACCCACCCCTGGCAGCCGATAAATTCCTGAAGGGTCGCAATATCCCCAATGGCCATGACCCCTCCCTCCACCAGGGCCAGGCCCCGGGGCTTCAACATGCCGAGGATCCGAAAGGGAGCGACCTGGCGGACATGGGCGATGCTGATGACCTCTCCGGCGCCCTTCTCTATGATTTGGGCCAGTCGTGGGGTAACCAAACAGGTCTGCGGCATCCGCATGAGGTCCAGCCACACGGCCGTCTCGTCCCGACCCGATGGGGCGGTTTCCCAATTGCGGAAGGGGTAGTCCAGGATGGGATCGATGCCGATCAGGAGAAAGGGGGACGCCTCCTTGCCCGAGACCTCCACATAGGTAGACACAAAGGGGGATGCGGCCTCCACAGCCGGGTCGCTTTTCAACCGGGCCACGAGATCTTCAGGCGCCCTGGTCCCGCGGCCAATCACACACCAGTCCGCCTTGCCCGAAATCAGATCCATGCTCTGGGTGAAGGCATCCAGGGAGGCATCCACGGCCAGCCGCACGCTTGTAAATACGGCCGCTCCCAGGGCAATTCCCAGGATGACCGCGGCAAGACGCCATGGGTGGCGGGCAAGTTCACGGCCGTTGAACCAGACAAAGAGGCGAAGGTAGGCGATCAGGCCCTGCATGATAGAACCCCATCGACCATCCCGTCCCTCAGGGTGATCTGAACAGTGGCGTACGGGTCTGCCAGGATGCTGTGGGTGGCCACAATGACGGTGCGTCCCTGAATGCGGTTGAGATCTCCCAGAAGGCCCATGACGATCTCTGCATTGCGACTGTCCAGGTTTCCTGTGGGTTCGTCGGCCAGTATGATGGAAGGATTGTTGATGAGGGCCCGGGCTATGGCGGTCCGCTGCATCTCTCCGCCCGAGAGCTGGGCCGGATACCGATCAGCGAGCCGCTTGATGCCCAGATCCCTCAGACCGGAAAGTGCCCGCTTCCGGGCGACCGCATAAGGAGTTCCTGAGAGGAGGGCCGGGAGGCACACATTCTCCATCACCGTGAGGGTGGGCAGGAGGTTGAAGGCCTGAAAGACCATGCCCACGGTGGTCCTTCGGTATGCGGTCAGTTCGGTTGGCCCGGCCCGGGTCAGGTCCTTTCCGTTGACCATGAGCCGGCCCCCGGACGGCCTGTCAAGCCCTCCCATCAGCGCAAGAAGGGTGCTCTTGCCGGACCCGCTGTTCCCCTTGATCACGGCCATCTCGCCCTTCTGGATGCAGAGATCGATATCGCGAACGCCCACCACGCCCCCGTTTTCAAGGGGGTAAATGCGGGTCAATTGACAGGTCTCAATGGCGCATGAATCCACTGCCCGGGCCAGGGTCAGATTCCTTGAAGCGGCTTGCGACGGCAATGACATGACCGGATCACGCTGCGATACGCTCCTCGTTTTCATAAACGGGGAGGGTGATGGTAAAGGTGGTCCCGGAACCCATCTGGCTGGCCACCTGGATATCGCCGCCATGGTCCCTGATAGAGCCGTAACAGACCGAGAGCCCGAGCCCTACCCCCTTAATGCTGTCTTTGGTGGTAAAAAAGGCGTCAAATATCTTGTTCAGATTTTCCTCCCGAATGCCGGTCCCTGTGTCTGAAAATTCGATCTGGATGGCGTGGCCTGTTTGGCGGGTGGCCACCGTAAGGGTCCCGCCGTCCGGCATGGCGTCCCTGGCATTGGCGATCATGTTCAGAAAAACCTGTCTGAGCTGATTCTTGGATGCGACCACCTGTCCTATGTCCTCCTCCAGGGAGATGGAAAGGACGATGTTGTGCTCCCTGAGCTGCTTTTCGTGCAGAAGGAGAATTTCATCCAGGATCCTGTTGATGTCCGATGGCTGCCTGGTCTCCTCGTCCGGTTTGGAAAAGGAGAGCATCTTGCGGAGCATGTCAGAGAGCCGCTCTGTTTCAGACAGGGCCATCTCCAGGATCTTGCGCCGCTTGTTCTCGGGCGGGATCTCTGTTTTCAGGAGTTCCAGGGTGTTCATGATGCCGTAAAGGGGATTGTTGAGTTCATGGGCGATCTGGGAGGTGAGACGTCCCATGGCGGCCAGCTTTTCAGACTGCAGCAGCTGCTCCTGGGTCTGCCTCAGCTTTCGTTCCATGTTGAGGCGTTCTTCCAGATCCACAAAGATCCCCACCGAGGCCGCTTCAGCGCCGTTGGCATCGTAAATAATGGCCGAGGAAAGATTTCCTTCCACCACCTCGCCGTCCTGCCGGACGTAAACCATGGGATAGGATCGGAGTCTGCCCACCGGCCCGTGCTCCGGGCTCCGCATCATCTGCATAACCCGCTTGGCCGTTCCCTCGGGATAGATCCGATCAATGTTCATCTTGCCGATGACGTCCTCGGCCTTGTACCCGAGAGTCTCCTCCGCGGCCCGGTTCCAGATGATGATGTTCCCCTTCATATCCGTGGCGATAATCGCATTGGGCGAGCTCTGGATGATCTTGTTCATGAAGTCGTTGGCCTTGGTCAGTTCCATTTCCCGCTGGATCAACTGCCGGCGGAGACGGTTTTCTTCGGTAACGTCCTTGCTGATCCCCACTGTGCCCAAGACCTGTCCCTCGGCATCGCGGAGCTCGGCCAGGGAGAGGCTGATCTCCACCTCCTGACCGTCTTTGCCTATCAGGGTGGCCGGGTAATTGTTGACAAACCCCTTTGCCTTGACCTCGGCCATGAGTCGGCGCCGTTCTTCCGGGGCCTTCCACAGGGACTCGATGTCGCTCCCCAGGAGCTCTTCCCGCGCGTAACCAAGCATGTGTTCGGCCCCCGGATTGAATGTGACGATCTTGCCCGCGAGGTCGGTGGTAATGATCATATCCGAGGAATTCAGAATGATGTTTTCCAGATATTCCTTGTTCCGGCGCACCTCCTCCTGAAGGGCGAACCGCCGGGTCACATCCCGAATCCCCTCGATGATCTGGAGGATCTCGCCCCCCTCGTCCAGGATGGGGGTGGCCAATATCTCCTCCACAACCCTGTTGCCGTCCCGGGTCTCGTGCTCGTGGGTTACGGAATAGTCCTGGCCCGTATCCATGACCCTGTCAAAGGGGCAAATAAAGGCATCTCCAGTGCAGGGCTCGGAGGAGGAGTGGTGGGTCACCTCGTAACATTTTTTTTCATGCAAGGCTGTTTCGCTGAGTCCGGCGGCCTTTATAAAGGATTTGTTGACGCGATAGATGGTGCGGTCCCGGTTGAGCACCATGATCTTGTCCGACAGGGAATCAATGAATTTCTGGGACCAGTCGCGCTCCTTCCGGAGGGCCTCTTCCGATTCCCGCTGCAGTTGCTGCTTCTCGGTCTCGATCTGGATCAGGTCCCAGAAGAGCCTGGCCCCCCGGTGATCGATGGAACTGATATGGATCGGCTTGGTGCGGATCATTTGTTCGCGGATATCCATGGAACCGGTCAATTCGATCAGAAGGTTCAGGCCGGGGAGGCCATAAAGCTCGGCAAAATCCGGGGTTGTGAAGATCCCCATCTCCCTGGCCCTGGCGATGCCTGGGGCATGGGGGTTGAGATCGGCCACGCCCACGATTTTTAGATTCAACCGTGCCAGACGTTCATCACTTAAGAGAGTGAGCAGGTTATGACAGGCATTCCCACCCCCAATAATAGCGGCCCTGAGCGTTAGCCGTGCCTGGGCCCCCCTTTTGATCACGCGATGCTTTTGGTTCATGTCGGTCACCCCCTTGCGCGCAAAAAGGCGTTCATGCCCTTTTCAGGTCCCCTTATAGGTGGATATGTTACCCCAACCCAGTGCCGGACACAAGAAAAGAGGTTGGAAATGGAGGAAGAGCGGCGGCAGAAAAGGGTGAGCCTGACCGTTTCAGCCCTCAGAGGCTGTCGGTCAGGCTCGGGGGTTGGAGGAGGGAGACAGGTTGGCTGTTAATACTCTGGCGGCAATTGTTTGAGCTGGGCGAGGGAGAAGACCGGACCGTCCTTGCACACATACTTGTCCCCGATGTTGCAGCGGCCGCACATGCCGATGCCGCACTTCATCCGCATCTCTAAAGAGAGGATGATCCGCTCGGGCGGAAAGCCCAGCTTTTCCAGGACCGGCTGCGTAAACCGGATCATGATGGGTGGACCGCACACAATGGCAATGGCATTGTCCGCACTCGTAATCTTCTGCTCAGTGATCGTGGGCACAAACCCCACATTGTATTTCCAGTCAGGATCGTCCGTGCTGTCCACCGTGATGTGCATGTGGATGTCGTCCCGCTGCTCCCATGCAGCCAGCTCATCCTTGTACAGGAGCATGCCAGGCGTCCTGGCCCCGTACACCACGGTGATGTCCTTGAACCGGGGCCGGTTCTCGGGTTCAAGCATGTACACAATGCTGGACCTCAGGGTCGTAAAGGCAAACCCCCCACCCACAATCACCACATTCTTCCCTTCCATCTCGTCCCAGGGATACCAGTTGCCCAAGGGCCCCCGGATCCCCATGACGTCCCCCTCTTTCATGTTGTGAAGATGGGTGGTCACCAGCCCAACCCTGTTGACCGTAAAGGAGACAAACCCCTTTTCCGTGGGCGAGGACGCAATCCCGATGGGAATCTCCCCCTTCCCGGCCACAGACAGCTCCGCAAACTGCCCCGGCGTATAGGCAAATCTGGCCTCGTCTTCAGGGTTCAGAAACACAAATCTGAAGGTCTTCAGATTCCTGTCCTCGGTCTCGGTGGTAATCTGATCAATCCGAACCGGATAGGGTAAATACGGATTTTCCAAGGAAAAAACCTCCTTTTAAGCAAACCAAAGCAACTAAAGTTGATGCATACGCCGCGAAACCCGCTCTGCCTAAAAAATCGCGATCATCCATTCCTTAACTTTATGTGTGTAACTTCCCTGTAACGTGCGAAGAAGTTGGCCGCCTTAGGCGCTTTCAAAATTGTTCATCCGTTCGCACACCTCCCGGATGTCGATGTTGACCGGACAGTACCGGACGCAGCGGCCGCACCCGGAGCACTGAACCCCGTCTTCGTATTTGTCCACGTAGTATTTCAGCTTGTGCATGAACCGCTGGCGCACCCGCTGAAACTTCTGGTCCCTCGGATTGTGGCCCGAGCCGTGAAGCGTAAAAAGGGGAAACATGCAGGAGTCCCAGTTCCTAATCCGGTCCCCTTCTTTGCCCAACACCTCGTCCTGGATGTCAAAACACCAGCAGGTGGGACACAGATAGGTGCAGGTCCCGCAGTTGAGACACCCAAAGGCCACCTCTTGCCAGAAGGGAGCATTGAAAAGATCCGTGGCCTTTTTTCCCTTCAGCCGGTCTGTAGGAGGACAGGAGGCAATCTTTAGGGATGCAGCCTCTGCCACGGCCTCGGCCTCCTTAAGGGCTGCCTCGTCTGCAGACGTCCCCCCGGTCATCTTGGTCAGAAACGCCTCTCCTTTGTCGGTCAGCCCCTTCACCAGATACCGATCCCCCAGATCCACCATGAGGGCGTCCAGCCCCCCTTCGTAAAACGGGCCGCCCCCTACGGCCGTGCAAAAACAGGTGGAACAGGGATGGGTGCATCCCAGCCCTATCAGCGTGGTCGACTCAAACCGCCTCACCCACCAGGGATCCCGGTACTCGGGATTGTCAAAGTTGCGCCTCACAATCTGAAAGGCATGGGCGTCGCAGGGCCGGATCCCCACGATGGCCCGCGGAGAAAAGTCCTTCAAAGACTCCCTTAAAATGTGGGCCTCCGGGTCAGCGCTGTCCAGACTGTATTCAAACAGCCGCTCCGATTCAGGATACATAACGGCCTTGGGCGACATCCGGGTGTTCTCATAATCAAAATCAGGCGCCTTCCCTTCGCTCATGGGCATGAAGGCATGAAAGTCCCCGTCTTTTACCGGCACAACCACTGTGTAAGCATTCCTCAAGCCTTCCAATGCCTTCATCCATTCTTCTTTGCCAAAAATTTTCTCTGCCATGATAGTCCTCTGTGAAGCGTCTTTTGCGTATATGACCCACACGGAAACGCAAAGAAAACAGGGTATCGCCTATGGATATATCCCCTCTCTGCGGCTTCGTGGCTCTGTGTGAGAACATATTGAAAACCTACTTGATAAACTCATTGTAGTCGTCGGGCCGGTACACATCCAAAGGCGGCCTCTGATCAAGGGTCAGCCCCGCCTCCCATGAGAAGAGTTCCAGACAGTCCTTGTTGAGCTTCTTCGTAAACTGCCGCATGGAGATCCCCATGGGGCAGACCCGCTCGCACGCCCCGCAGTCCGTGCACCGGCCAGCACAGTGATACGCCCTCAAAAAATGAAAGGTCAGGGTGTCGGTCGGATCAATGCTCTTGCCCACCCACTGGGGTTTCGATTCATCCACAAAACAGGTGGGACAGTAACACAAAGGACAGGCGTTCCGGCAGGCATAGCACCGGATGCACCGGGCAATCAGCCGCGTGAAAAACCCCTGCTTCTTCTCCGCGTCCATGGCCTCCACCTTTTCCACATCCTCATAGGGCGATACATCGGTCTGCTCCGCCACCAGATCGCCTAAAAGCTCATCGTAAATCACCGGATTGCGATGCGTGCACACCGCACAGTTGCTTTGCAGAAACTTCGCCTTTTCAAAGGTCTCTTCAAAGTCGGCCCCCTTCACCACAAAGGTCTCGCCCTTTTGTTCAATGTCCAGGATCTCTTTCTGCTTCACGGCCCGCATCACGGCCCGGTGGTCGATCATCCCTTCACAGGGAATCCCCACAATGTAGAGCTGCTCCCGTCGGATCTGGTTCTCGATGATGTGGGTCGCCATGTTCCGGGAATTGCACCCATTGGCGATGACCCCAATCCTGTCCGTCCGCTTGGTCAGATAGTTGCACAGGTTCAGACCGCAGAAATTGTCCCAGTAGAGCCGACCCGCTTGCTCCGGCTCGGTGATCAGAATCGGATGGTTCATCATGGGCACAGATCCCTTCTGGTACCCAATGAACACGTCCACCTTCTTCTCCTGAAGCAGCCTTTTGGCGGCCTCCTGGATCTGTTCCGTATACTTGAGCATCATGCCACCTCAGCTCTCTTCTTGATAAAATACCGGGCCGGCCCCAGGGCCTTCACTTCCTTCGCCACCTCGTTCGCCACCTCCACAAACTTGGTGGCCTCCGCAGAGGATATCCACGAAAAATGAAGCCTCCCCGGCTCAATCCCCACATGCTCCAGAAGACCTTTCAAAAGCGCAAATTTTCTTCTGGCATAGTAATTACCTTCCAGGTAATGGCAGTCCCCGGGGTGTCACCCCGATACCCACACCCCGTCCGCCCCGTGCCGGAACGCAGCCAGTATGAACTTGGGGCTCACCCTGGCCGAACAGGGAACCCGGATAATCCGAAAGTTGGGAGGATACTGAAACCGGCTCACCCCAGCCAGGTCCGCAGCCCCGTAACTGCACCAATTGCAGAGAAATGTCGTAATCTTGGCTTCCCACTCGCTCATCATTCTCTCCTGGTTACTGGATATGCTGGATCCGGAAGGCATAAAAACCCTCCATCCGAGGCATCCGCCGCTCACCCATCCAGCTTCTATTCATCCCTCAATCACATCTCATTGATCATGGCCATGATCTGGTCTTCCCCAAATCCCTTCAGATTCAGGGCCCCTGACCGGCACGAGGCCACGCACAGCCCGCATCCCTTGCACAGAACCGGATTGACCTCAGCCTTGCCTGCAAACCGACCCTCCGTCACAAACAAGGGCGCCGAGTAGGGACAAATCTCCACACACACCCCGCACCCGCTGCAATACAGCGGATTCACCTCAGCCACGGTCCCGCTCACCTGAAACTCCTTGCGGGCCAAAAGCGTCACCGCACGGGATGAGGCCGCCAGGGCCTGGGCCGCCGACTCGTCAATCGATTTGGGATAATGCGCCATGCCACACAAAAATACCCCGTCCGTGGCAAACTCCGACGGCCCCAACTTGGCATGGGCCTCCACAAAAAAACCGTCTTCGTTCATGGGCACCTTGAAAAACTGGGCCAGCTTCTGGTCCCGGTAGGGCACAATCGCCGCAGCCAGAATCAATAAATCCGCCTTCATCACAATCGGCCGGCCCAGAATCGTGTCCATCACCTCAATTTCCAGCCCATCATCCCCTGCACTCACCCGGGGCTTCTGCTCCAGCGAAAACCGGATAAACCTCACCCCCGCCTCCCGGGCCGCCCGGTACAGATACTCCCGCTCCCCGTACGTCCGGATGTCCCGGTACAGAATCACTACCTCCATCTCAGGATTCAGCTTTTTCAGATGAAGCGCACTCTCCATGGAGTGCGTGCAGCACACCCTCGAACAGTACGGCCGATCAGGTTCCCGAGACCCCACACACTGGATAAAAACCGCAGCCTCAACCTCCTTAAAACCCGGATCCCCAGACAAAAACCGACGGTCCAGCTCCAGGTGCGTCATCACCCGGGCATCCTTGCCGTACAAATACTCCTCGGGACGACATTCCTGCGCCCCTGTCGCAAGAATCGCTACACCGTGCTCGATCTGGCTGGTCCGGCCGTCCTTGGTCTTGACCTGGCTCTTGAAGTTGCCCACAAATCCTTCTACCTGGGTCAGCTCCGTGGATAGGTAGACATGAATCCGCACCTCCCTTTCCACATCGTCTATGAGTTTGCGGACCTGATCCTGGATGTCCTCTCCCTTCCATGTCTGGTAAAGATCCAGGGCCTGTCCGCCCAGCACGTCGGAACGTTCGATCAGAAAGACCTCATAGCACTGGCGGGCCAGGGTTCGGGCGCACATAAGCCCTGCCACCCCGCCGCCCACAACCAGGACATTCTGGTCAATGCTGAGGGTCGATTCCTGAAGCGGCTCCATGAGCGCGACCTTGGCCACGGCCATGCGGACCAGGTCCTTGGCCTTTTCCGTGGCCAGTTTTGGATCGTCCTTGTGGACCCACGAATCCTGGTTGCGGATGTTGGTCATCTCAAAGAGATACTTGTTGAGCCCGGCAGCCGCCAGGGTCTCCTGAAACAGGGGCTCATGGGTCTTGGGCGTGCACGCGGCCACCACCACCCGGTTAAGGTGATTCTCCTTGATGACCCTGGCGATGGCGTCCTGGGTGTCCTGCGAGCAGGTGTAGAGATTGTCCGTGGCATAGACCACATAAGGGAGACCCTCGGCATATTCGCGCACCGCATCCACATCCACCACCCCGGCAATATTTATCCCGCACTTGCATACGAACACCCCGATGCGCGGCCGTTCGCCCAGGACCGGGAGTTCAGGGATCCTTTCCTTGGCCTTGGTTAGAGTATGTCTGGAAGGGCTCAGGATCTCGCCCACCGCGCAGGCCGCGGCGCTGGCGTCAATGACCGACTGGGGAATGTCCTTGGGATTCTGGAAGGCCCCGCCCACAAAGATCCCTTCCCGCGAGGTGGATACCGGTGCGAAGCTGGAGGTTTGGCAGAAGTTTCCCTCCGTCAGTTCCAGTTGAAGGGTCCTGCTCAGGTCGATCAGCTCGGGGGGTGTTTCAAAGCCCACGGAGAGGACCACCATGTCAAAGGTCTCGACCTTGAGCTGACCGTCTTCAGTGGCGTACTGGATCAGGAGATCGCCTGTCTCCGGGATCTCGTCCACAGTGTGGACCCGGGAGCGGATAAACCGAATCCCGTGCTTGTTCTTGGCATCCTCGTAATATCTTTCAAAGTCCTTGCCATAGGTGCGCATATCCATGAAGAAGACGGCGCAGTCCAGGTCGTCCCGGGCGTGTTCCTTGGCGATCACCGCCTCCTTTATGGCATACATGCAGCAGACCGAAGAGCAGTATCCGTGATCGCACCGGTGGGTGTCCCGGGACCCCACGCACTGAAGCCAGGCGATCTTGGCAGGTTCTTCCCGGTCGTAGGGCCGCATGAGATGTCCCAGATAGGGGCCGGATGCGGACAGGATGCGCTCAAACTCCATGGAGGTGACCACATTGGGAGAGTTCTGGTAGCACAGGGTGTCCAGATCCTTGGGATCAAACGCCTTGCTCCCCGGCGTCAAAACCAGGGCCCCTACCCTCAGCTCCGTCTTCCTGGGCCGGTCGTCGTACCGGATGGCCTCTGCCAGGCATACCTTTTCGCAGAGCCCGCAGCCGATGCAGATGTCCCGGTCAATGCTGTAGGCCAGGGGGATGGCCTGCGCATACCGGATAGAAATGGCGGCCCGTTTGGCCAGTCCGCAGTCATATTCATTCAGCCCGGCGACGGGGCATGCCTGGGCGCACTGGCCGCAGCCCGTGCACACGTCCGGATCGATGAACCGGGGATAGTTGGCGAGGGTTACGGTAAAGTCCCCCGGGCCCCCCTCAATCGATTCCACCTCGGAATTGGTAATGATATGGATATTAAGATGCCGGCCGACCTCGACCAGTTTGGGCGAGATGATTCACATGGCGCAGTCGTTGGTGGGAAAGGTCTTGTCCAACTGGGCCATAATCCCGCCAATGCTCGTGGATCGATCCACCAAATGGACATAGTAACCGGCGTCTGCCAGATCCAGGGCCGCCTGCATCCCTGCAATGCCGGCCCCCACCACCATGGCGCTGCCGATGATTTCCCCGGTTGTTTTCTGTTTTTTGCGCATGGCATATCCTTTTTGCACGGCTGAACCGAGACAGGGAAACTCCCTTCCCGGCGTATGTCTCTTAAGGCCGGAAGACCAGCCCGTCACACTCCTAAGCCGGCCTGACGGCGGCAACCAAACAGGTTTCTCCCAACTCCCACAAGCCTTCGGCCCGCCCGTGGGGGTCTCTGCCCAAGGGCTGCGATAAAATGCGGCCGTATCGTTCGGGGACCGCCCCCGGGCGCCCGATAATGTTTATGGAAAGGCACCAAGGATGTGCCGTCCCATGAAACCCTGTCCCTGGGGCTGGAACAGGCTGAGCCTTAAAACCCTGCTGCCGTTCCCAGGAGCTGTATTCAGCTTTTGAAGCCCTTGGGCAGAGACCCCCCAAGGGCAAACTTCTTCGCACGTTGAAGAGAAGTCACAGACAAAGCGTCTAAAAATCGCAGATACAGGGACCTTATGCCGGTGCTCCCACAAACTTGGGAGTCCGCCCTTCATACCCGCTCAGCCCGGCCTCACCCTTTCTTTCCAGCTCGTTGAGCCTTTTTGAGACGGTGTAGACCGGAAGGCCGGTCAGTTGGGACATCTCAGGCACCGAACGGGGTTGTTCTGCGATGACCACTGAAATCATGGCCTTTTCAAATTCCTCCGCGGCCGCCTCCCGAAGGATTTCTTGGTAATCCGCCTCGGGTATGGTCTCCTGGTAGACATTTTTCCGCTCGGTGAGCTGTCTTGAAGAGCCGACCAGCCATCGCATCCGGGGGGAATTGAGCGTCCGTTCCAGGGCCAAAAGAGAAAGGGAACAGCGGGCCGGATCAAACGGCCCCAGTTCCTGTATCTGGTGGGTGAATTTTTTCACATTATCAGCGAAAAGTTGACCTTCGGCCGCGCTGGACCACTTTAATTCCATGCGCTCGTGGCCGATCCCTGACAGGTCCAGCAGCTCCTGGACCACGGCCATTCGCCGAAGGGTGTAGAGGTTTCCGTCTATGTAATGGCAATCCCCGATGTGGCACCCGGAGATGAATACGCCGTCGAATCCCCTCTGCAGGCCGTCAATCACATAGCCCGGATCTACCCGGCCGGAACACATGACCCGGATCACCCGCATGGTGGGAGGATACTGGAGCCGACTCACCCCTGCCAGGTCCGCGCCTGCATACGAACACCAGTTGCACAGGAAAGACAGGATTCGAGGCTCAAAGGTCTCACTCATATCAGATCTCCCTTGCGAAGGATCAGCTTCGCTCAGCTCCCGCACGGATCGCCGCCCGGATCTGGCGATCGCGGAAGTGTTTCATATCAATGGCCTTCTGGGGGCAGGCCGCCGCGCATACCCCGCACCCCTTGCAAAGGGCCGAGATATTTTCGGCGCGATATCCCTTTCCGGGGACCTTGACCACTCGGATGGCGCCAAAGGGGCAGGAGGCCTCGCACAACCCGCACCCGATGCAGAGATCCTGGTCCACCACCGAGACGATGGGTTCCACGTCAATGGTCTTCTGGCTCAGCAGACGGGCGGCCCTTCCGGCAGCCGCCTGGGCCTGCGCGATCGATTCCTCGATGGGCTTGGGATAATGGGCCAGACCGCACACGAACACGCCGTCTGTGGAAAAATCGACGGGCCTCAGCTTGATGTGGGCCTCCAGGAAAAAACCGTCCTCATTCAAGGGCACCTTGAGCATCTTGGCGAGGCCTTCGACAGGCCTCGGGACGATGGCAGTGGCCAGGTTGAGATAGTCCACATAGAGGTGTATCGGCCTTCCCAGGATAGGGTCGGTTACGCCGATGCAAAGCATCTTTTTTCGGTCTTTCTCCACCTCCTCCACCGTGGGCTTCTGATCCACGGAAAAGCGGATGAAGAGGACCCCCCGTTCCCTGGCCTCGCGATAAAGGTCTTCCCTTTGACCAAAGGTGCGGATGTCCCTGTAAAGGACCGTGACATCCAGGTCCGGCCTGGCTTTTTTGAGGGCAATGGCCTGCTGAATGGAGGCGGTGCAGCACAGCTTTGAGCAATAGGGCCTCTCCGGCTCCCGAGACCCTACGCACTGGATGAAGGCCACGCCATCACAGGCGGCCAGCCGCTCCGGTTCCTTTTCAAAGAGCTGTTCCAGTTCATGCCAGACAGTGACCCGGTCGCTCCGGCCGTTCAGATATTCCTGTGAGGGATAGGGGATCCCGCCGGTGGCCACGATCACCACCCCGTGTTCCAGGGACTTCTCGCCGGACGGCTGCTTCACCTTGGTGGTGAAGTTGCCCACAAAGCCGTTGATCTCCTTGATCTCCGCCTCCAGGAGGATCTCGATCCGGTCGTGCTCTTGAATGCGCCGGGTAAGGTCGGCGAGAAAATCGGGGACCGATTCGCCGTTCCAGGTGGTCTTGATGCTGTTGGCCTGTCCACCGAGGAGGTCTGATTGCTCCACCAGAAAGGTGTGAAAGCCCTGATCCGCCAGATTGAGGGCCGCAGTCATGCCGGCCATGCCGGCCCCGATCACCAGGGCATTGTGATTGACCTCCAGCTGGAACCGGTCGATCGGTTCCAAAAGAGAGGCCTTGGCCACGGCCATCCGGACCAGGTCCTTGGCCTTGGTAGTGGCCTTTTCCGGTTCTTTTTGATGCACCCAGGAATCCTGGTCCCGGATATTGGCGAACTCAAAGAGATAGGGATTCAGACCTGCCTCCCGGATGGTCTCCTGGAAGAGGGGTTCATGGGTCCTGGGGGTGCAGGCGGCCACCACCACCCGGTTGAGGCGGTGTTCCTGGATGGTCTTGCGGATGTTCTCCTGGGTGTCCTGACTGCACGTAAAGAGGTTATCGCCGGCATAGACCACGTTGGGGAGGGTCTTGGCGTATTCCCTGACTGCGGGGACATCCACTACCCCTCCGATATTGATGCCGCAATGGCACACAAAGACCCCTATCCTGGGCTCCTCGCCCGCCACCGACATCTCGGGCGGGTATGACTTTTCGGTGGTAAGCGTATTTCGGACCGGGGAAAGGAGGGCCGCAGAGGCGGAATAGGCTGCAGAGGCCTCCATGACCGATTGCGGAATGTCCTTGACGCCGGCAAAGGCCCCGCACGAGAAGATGCCCGGCCGGGAGGTGGCCACAGGCTGAAATGAACTCGTCGCTGCAAATCCATCCCTGTCCAGGTCAATCCCCATCTTGGATGCAAGTCCCCGGATCTCAGGCGATATCTCGAGTCCGACGGAGAGGACCACCAGGTCAAAGACCTCGTCGTGGGTTTCCCCGTCTTCTGTCACATAGTGGATGCTGAGATCCTCTGACCTGGGGCCTGCCGGCTCGATGCTGTGGACCCGCGATCGGATAAATCGCACCCCCTCCTGGTCCCTGGCCCGCATATAGGTTTGTTCGAAACCCTTGCCGTGGGTGCGCATGTCCATGAAGAAGATGGCTGTTTCCAGGTCTCCTGTCGCATGTTCCTTGGCCACAAGGGCCTCCTTGATGGCATACATGCAACAGACCCCGGAACAGTAGGGATTGGCGCCCTCATGCATGTCCCTGCTTCCCACGCACTGGAGCCACGCAATCTTTGCCGGGGCCTTGTGGTCGGAAGGACGGGCCAGATGACCTTCGAACGGCCCTGACGCATTCAGGATGCGTTCAAACTGCATGCTCGTAACCACGTTGGGGAAGCGTCCGTAACCGTAAACATCCATGCCGGAAGGATCAAAGGAGCTGAAACCAGGGGCCAGTATCACAGACCCCACATCAATCTGATGCACCTTTTCCGTTTGATTGAAATCGATGGCCCCGGCCGGGCAGAATTTTTCGCAGGCCCGGCACTTGCCCTTTTCAAAATAGATGCAGTGATCCGCATCAATGGCATATTTCAGGGGCACGGCCTGCGGATAGAGGACATAGGCCGCTTTCCTCCTGCTGAGACCTTGATTATAGGCATCCTCCACCTTTCGCGGGCACTTGTCAGCGCATACGCCGCACGCAATGCACTTGTCCATGTCCACATACCGGGGGCGCTCCCGCACCGTGACAGTGAAGCAGCCCGGTTCTCCTTCAATGGATTCCACCTCTGACAGGGTCAGGAGCCGGATGTTGCGGTGCCGGCCCACTTCCACCAATTTTGGGGAGAGGATGCACATGGAGCAGTCATTGGTGGGAAAGGTCTTGTCAAGGGCGCTCATGACCCCGCCGATGGCAGGGGATTTTTCTACCATGTGCACCAGAAAGCCTGAATCGGCGAGGTCCAGGGCCGCCTGGATGCCGGCGATGCCGCCCCCCACGACCATGACCGCGCCGTAAAAATCTTCGTGCGGTTTCTTTTTCATGATGATTGCCTAACCCGGAATAAAGGACACTACCAATGAGAGACCAATATCCTTAAATCATGACAACTGCTTGACCTCATTAGAAACATGTCGCATTCCGGAAAATGATTTATCCGCCTCGTCAGCCAGCAGGGCAGTCCATATCGCGGCCCTTCAGGACCCTTCTTCATGCATACAGAGCAGCCTTGTCAGGCCCCCTGCCTGCGGCAAAAATGTCAATGGGTATATAGAATGAATCCTTGTTTGTCAAGGGGTATTCTGTGGAAGAATTAAACAGCAGGCCTCCTCCTGCCGGCCTGCCCATGGCGGGTCATATGATTAACCATACGATAACAGGCGCTTTTTTTCACAGGAAAGGGATTAGTCAAGGAGGTGAGGGGCGCGCCGGACTGGCAAGCGCGGCATCCGGCCGCGGGCGAGTCGATATGGCCCCCGCTCAACGAAACATATCCGTTCCCTGGGCGAGGCAGTCTTGCAGTCGCGACTTGATAATCTTGGCAATCCGTTTCATAAACAAAAAGCCCATTTCATAGTCCTTGTAAAACAATGCCTCCAAATCCGGTCCCCTCCACGTGTAGATCTTGACGTCCGTGAGGGCCTTGGCAGAGGCCGTGTATTTTTTTTCCTCCGTGTCCACCACTGCCGAGTAACCGAATGTCGCGCCCCTTGCCAGGGTATGGATCAGGATATTCATATTCGCGCTTTTCTGGACCTCAAGACCCACTTTGCCCTCTATAATGGCGCACAGGTAATGGGCATACTCGCCTTCCTTGAAGATATACTGGCCGGCGCTGTAGTCTTTGACTGACGTGACCTTCGCGATATTTTTGAGCATTGGGTCTTTGAGGTAGCTCAACAGGATAATCGACTTCAGATCTTCTAAACCAAACATCATCCCCTCCACCGTCCAGATGAATCCCCCTGCACAAAGGATCATCAAGGTTTATATTGAGGCAAACACACCCAACGCAACCACAGGGCAAGCGCATCCAAAACCGGCAAAACAGGGCCCTTGCGCAAAGCCCCTTTCTACAGCTTCTCTCCCTTGCTTCGACAAACCCATTCCACCTTGGCCATTTTCTTTCCAAAATGCTTGATGAAATATTCGCTCAATTCATCAAAAAGCACCTTCCATGTGGATGTTCCAGCCATATGGGCCGACATGATGTCTTCCAGAAGCTGATCGAGCTCCCCCATCTTGTCCTTTGGCAAGAACGCAATCGCCCCCTTGCGAATGCAGGCCATGAGGGCCTCGTAGTTCATTGCGTGGGCAGTGAGCATCATGGCTGGCATGTTCTTTTCCACACACTCTTCCAGCAGCTTCAGCCCGTCGACGCCCATGATGTCCAGAAGGACCAGGTCGTAGCGGTATTTCCTTATCTTTTCGGACGCTGTCTGATAATCCAGGGCCTTATCCACATCACAGTTCTCTAACAATTCGTCTATGGTTGCCAGGACGTCTTCTTCGTCATCTACGGCCAGGATCCTCTTCCCCTCAAGGTTGAATTTTCTGTCAGCCATTTCTGCCCCTCCCTGTTCATTAGAGACCACGTACCTTGGCTTACTTTAGGAGAACGAATGAGAACGATTAAATTAAAACTAAAGAGAATCCTATCGACATATCAATGGGCTGTCAAGTGTAAAACTGTGGCAGGCCCCCCTTATGCAGGTACGCGTGGGCATTTTATTTGGAACCTGAAAACAGGGGATGAGGGAATGGCGCAGACCGGGGCTGGGAGGTCGGAAAGGAATATCACCGCTGCCTTGCCGAGGGGATCACCAGGGGGATCCTGCTGTATGAAGGGATCCCCGAAGTCCCTGAGCGGGCCGGCAGTTTGTTGCTGTTTGGCGTTTGAAGCAAAACTTCGAGATGCCAGTAATCGCAAATCTAATACAATACCCAAGGCGGCCTGACGGCCGCAACCAAACAGCGTTCTGCCCGCCCGTGGGGGTCTCTGCCCAAGGGCTGCAAAAAC